>Ga0325410_1001314_pt1 | contig 27402 bp, 27 predicted proteins | sample PopdelMetagenome_16_FD_206182 | JGI IMG/M metagenome (GOLD analysis project Ga0325410, IMG submission 206182) | Populus deltoides microbial communities from Bellville, Georgia, United States - Xylem-PdIQD-R3 | ecosystem: Host-associated > Plants > Phyllosphere > Stem > Wood/Secondary xylem...
GCTTGTTTATTATCTGATACTTTGTAATGTTTCTAGGCAAAATAAGCACAATACCAGATGTCCATTTGTGCGCAAGAACTTCAATTTGAGACAAATCACCACCTCTCAACTTGTATGAGCCATTGTCTCTCTAGTCTTGTGAGCACTCAACCTGCTCATTACCTCTGCTGAAACTCGTAAGGAAGCAAATTCAAGTAGCCCATGAACAAGTAGCCCCAATCTCATTTCCCTCCCCCTGTATTCGCATGATATAATTGGAGATGAATGTCCCTGGTTATAAAATTTTCTTATAAACTTCCTTGCATTGTTATATGTATATGCTAGGCGAATCAAACATCTCTGAACTTTATCTGGGTATGATCTGGGCGGTTGCTGGAGATAGCAAGCATTATTAGATTTGGAGATAAAATTAGGATTACCTACACCAACAGGTTTTGCTGAAATCTTTTATCTAAATTCTGTTGAGTTGCATAACTGTATATAGTGGGTGCATGGTATTTAAGAAATAAACTAGAACTAGAAAAAGAACTATAGGGGAAAATGATTCTGTATTGGAAACAGTAATAGATGCACGTGGCACCCTAGTTTGTTAGGCAATTACAGAGTCATCAGTCCGAGTTTTTTTTTTTTTTTTAAAAAAAACGAGGCTACATTTATTTTCGAATGTGGCTCCTCCCATATTATTAAGAAAATGATACCAACATTTACATTTGTATTGAATTCAAGGACTTGAGAAGTTCCCAATATATTTTGGAGGTGGAGGACAGACGTGAACGTAGCTAGTAGAGACTAGAGAGCAAGGTGTTTGAGATAAATATATTAATTAATCGGTATTGTATCAGCTATATAAATATTAATTTTGAGTAAAATATTAATGATTGGCATTAAACCAATAGTTAGATTTCCATATTTTTCTTTGTTTTAAAAAAAAACACGCCTTGTTTACATAAAATATTTGAAGAAAATTGAGGGATTTTGAAGCAGAGAAGCGGGACGCATGCAATGTCTAATATGTCGATAGCTGGTACATATATTAAAAATTGGAGGACATGCACGCACACAAACAAAACATATTAGAACTTCATATAATCAGACAGACAAATGACATTCTAAGTGAATTATGGATCATAATAGTTAAGATCATGGACCAAATCAATAAAATTATTACAAACAATTAAATTTACCATATTAAAAATTTAGGATATCATATTTAAAATGCGAGACTTTTCACATTAAATAGTATAGTAGTAATTATGAAGTAAAATAATTAATAATACACATCATAAAATGATGCGAACAAACAGAGTCACGTGTTAAATTTCTATTGATTTAGTTTAGTTTATAATCTTGGAAAGCGTTAAAAAAGGATGCGTAAATGTAGCAAGCTTGCAAATTGGAATTCTCTTAAAGATTACAGATATGAACAAGAATAATCTCTTGAATCCACCCGTCATCATCATATTGCTACAATCGTTGTCAGGACAACAATATATTCCAAGACATTTAAAGGAACATGCTTTTTTTTAATGGTGCAATTATCTGTTATTCATATTTAGATGAATATTTGATTCCTACAGTGTCAATATCCGTAATTTTAAAATTTCAAGAAGCAAAATTCAATGTTTTTGTTAAGTTCACCACTTGAAAACCTTCATATTTGTCACATTATCTGGTTAAATAGCGTGTATCAGGTTACGTGGTCATACAATTACATTAAAGACCCATGGCTTCTGTGAAAATGTTATTAAATGCATTTACATTCACCAAGACAATGATAACAGACCAAATCACTTGATAATTTTCCACATAAATGGAAATGGTCGCCACGTAAATCACTTGATGCAATTTGCTAATAGGTTTTGTCAAGTTATAATTCAAGAAGTCACAACAGAAGTACCTGGTGGGAGGGAACTTGCTGTGAAATTCCATGTCTTGTTGGATTGCCAAGGATGGAATACAGAGCTACCGCGCCTGCATTGGTTCAGGTTCGACTGTAAACTGATTACATGGGAGAATAAATAGCAGCGCCTATACTGTGGGGAAGACGAAGATCATTCCCATGCAAGCTGCATTTGAAATCCAATTCCACTATATACAATATTATTTCCAGCATTCGTTTCTTCAAACTGTATCTATATACAGACGTTACAACGGGAGACTACTTCTCTTGAGGTCTACAGGGCTTGAGCTATGCACAGTTTATACAACAGGGTTGCTTCACCTCACCAAAAGGGACACCACCTGAAAGGCAGAGCACAAATATTATTGGTTAACAAAACCTGCCAAAGTTGGAGAGCTGTTCTTTCATTCAGTGCAAAATTAGAAGATGAAAATGGCAGAGTACAGGGTTAATTAACTCGAGGATGAAATTAAAAGTGAAAACAAGTGCTTAATGCCATCTCCGTTCAGCTGTCATTTCTGCTAACAATATTTGCGTTCTACTATCACCGAACTGGAGTTGAGAAAAATGAAGAAATTTACAGGGAAATTTCTTAAATGAAACCATGCATGTTATACCAACAAGAAGCAACATGTCATCTTCAAACGCATTGGTATAGAGCACTTTGAGATGTGCATAAAACAAGAGGGAATAAAAAAGGTGGGAAGGCAGATTGGCATCATACCCAACATAATTTTGGCACAGATTTTCAAGCGACATGGCTTGAATAATTAACTTCTGAACTTGCAATTTAACAGATAAGCCATGATCTACTTCACGAATATCTCCAGAAATTAAAGAGCTGTGATCTACTGCATGTTGGATAGAGCTTGCAGATAATGAGGGTGTGGAAAAATCCCGTCCAGTCAGTTTATTACTCATCCGGGCCATGACAACCACAGCACGTACATTCAAGACCTCATTAGCATCACCAAGCTGATTAACAGCCTACATAAACCCAATTGAATATATAAGCATCATCAAAGAACGTTATTGCAAAGGTTCTAACATCTGAAATATAAAATGATACCTGAAGAAGTTCTCTCTCACGAGCACCGCGTTGTGGTTGAGGGAGCTCTCTACTAAGAGCAGATTCCTCGGTATTCACAACAGCAGGGACATGACTATTGGCAAACATTGACATTTGTGGGACTTCATTAAAGTTGAAAAGGCGCCAATTGATGAGAGGATCATGAACAAAAGCCTGAAAAATAGGGGAACCAGATTCACTTACCTCGTTGTCATATAAACAAGAATCTACATTTTATTTTTAGCGGCAGCACTGAAAACCAGATCAATCATATATTAACCAACAAAAAAACCTTTACCTTTTTTTCTCACTGAACAGGATATATTCAATTCAATACTTAAAATTCTTAAAAATTAATAAAATGACTAATATAACTGGTTGCCCTACAATAAATAGTCTTGCATCATCTGTACTATTGCAAATTTAAACTTCTTGTACACTCATTGGTTGCTGTTGCTTACACCAGCATCTGCTGTTCTATTTATGTGGATTTTCAGAAGATATTCAAAGCTTGCAATTAATTCAATCTTTGACTTTTCCTACGGAGTAGGCACACAGAAGTACAAAATAGAACAATCAATTCAGTGTTCATACCTCCATCATGGCCATAACACTATCCTTGTGTGTTCGGAGAACTTGCATCACATTTTCACAAGTAGAGCGGAAATTGCCCTCTATACCACTAACCTCCATAGCTTTCACAAGCATTCTTGTCAAACGGAAGGGAACCTACATTGAAGAAATCATTTTAAGCATGCTACTGCATTTTATATTCAAAGGGGACAGTTGTGCATTAGGAATAGTATGATAAAGCAGTTTTTTCTAGAATGTACCTTCTCAGGAAACTTTTCCCTGTTCATTGAAGCTTCAAAGCAATCTCCAAAGTCAATATGCAAGATCTTCCCACTGCAAAACATAATAAGCATGAGAAAATCCCAAATAGTAGCACTTTTCCATTGTTGCTTTGTTCTAATCATTATCCACCTGTAGCGATGCAGCATAAGGTTGCTAGGGTGTCGATCACCTAAGCCAAGAAGATAACCAACCTGAATAAAAGCAATTAACGTTAAATCATTTCCATGCTCTCAAAAAACCAAACAATTAACTATAAAGAGACAGTGAATTAAGAAAACAGGAATGTAGGCGACCTGAAACAAAACAGCAGCTTTCATTTATTTATTTGCTAGAAACAAGCAAGGTTAAGAAGCCTAGTAGACAGAAGAATGTGAGATGACCAGCAACAACTTCATTGTTTAAGAGTTAAAACTTAGAAATCCAACAGCTAGATGCATCAAGAACTTAATTCCTTGATCATTGCGAAAAGTTCTTATCCTGGAAAAGTTCAAAGGCAAAAGAGAGCCGATGATTTTTGGATCATCTGCATGATTCCATTTTTTTTACAAGTTTGTTTGTGAAAACGTACAAGTCAGCTAGACTGATGAAATAATGACATTTGTTGGGAGTTTTATTATTAATGGAATGGACCTTTAAGAAAGCAGTTAGATGATACAACGAAACACATAACATACTCATGACTGCTAAACAATAATACAAGGTGAATACATACCATGCTCATGACTGCTAAACTCCTTGTGTAATTTGTTCTCCTCTCCAGCCATATCTCAGAAGTGCGACTTTTTAACCACAGAACCTAGCAGAAAACATAACTTGGTGCACTGAAATATTGTCCACGGGAATGAAGAAAAAAATATTGATAAGATGAATTTTCATTCCATACCCTGGCCAGGTCATTTCCTTCTGTATTTTGAAGAGCATAATCAAAGACTTCAACTTTAGCAATGAGTGGTAAATTGTCATAATCCGGGGCAAAACCGAGCATGTATTTGTGCTCTTGATTTAGGGTGATCTGAAATGATTAAGAAATACAGGAATCCATCAATTGAAGCTGTCTCACCACAAAATACTAACATAACCACACATTGAACAAGCGCATTCAAAAACCTCAACACCCCATCCCCCTACCCCGCCCCCAATACCCACCAATAAACTTTAACATACCTTTCTAGCATCCCTGTATTCTCGAATGAGTTGGTTTAGTGTGTCACAATTAGGAACCCATTCAATTAACCCACTGTTTGAAGATAACGGAATTACAGCATATCGGTGAATAGACAGATCCTTCTCTTCAGTTTTTCTTGAATTCTCCAGCAGAGTATTCACCAATCCAAATAGCTGGCAACAGCCAACAGGTTTTTAGCAATAACCCAGCAATGGAACCAAATAGCATCATCTAGCACAACAGAGTACAATAATAAATATCTCTACATGCAAAAGATAGATAACCTGCATGACACGTTCGTCTTGGCGCAAATCTTCATGTCCCTTCAGCAAGAAGGCATGATCTTCCCCATCACTTCCATGAATAGTCAATTTCCGGGGTCGCTGTTTTGATGTTATGACAACAAGCTCAGGTGCAAATGACGCTATTGTTACCACTGGAAAATCTGAAGCATGAGAAACCAGGTCAAAGGATTAGCTAGGAAACTAGGGTTTGATAATGACTTGAGTCTTCTAAAAAGTCCATCATACCAGCACGATATGTCCCAGGAACAGCAAGCTCCAAATCACGGCATTCTACCAGCTCAGGAGAAACAGACTATTTTTGCACAATCAAAGAGTGGTTAGTTCCAATTCAATAATGGGCTAGAAATTAACGTAAAGATATATCATTCTTGCCTGCAGGTCAAGAGTTGTCATGACTTGAAGCTGCTTGTCTATTCGTCTGAAAACATGATAATATAGATCCCATGCCTGATCAAGACATAGTTCACATCATTAGCTTGTAGTTTTGATACAAGCACACTTTCCCAAGCATAGCTTCAACTAAGCCTGCCTAACATGTGATTAAATTACTTCAGCTATGGAAAAGATGTTTCTCCTCTTAGTATTTTAGGATTATTTCTCGTTCTTCTGTGCATATTTTACCTCAAAAATTCCTTTTCCATCAAATAATAATAATAATTAAAAAATCCCTCATATGTGAAAGGTAAGTTCCACATAAAATGGTGAGGCCAACAATACTTTATAGGAGTGAATCTTGCGCAAAAAACATCATCCTCATAAAATGTGTGTTGGCAACGTGCATGCTAAGATGAAGGCGTGGTAACACAAAAAAGAGATGAGATTAGAAATTAAAACATTTTCCACTGTACGGCAAACTGGAGATAAAATGAGAGAAGAACGCCTTAGATGACCTGGGTCTGTCTAGAATAGGCCATTAAAGGCTGAAATTCAGAGGAATGGAAAGTTGACAGTGGAGGGATGAAAGGAGGTAGAGGGAGACCAAACACAAAGTGATGGAAGTGGTATTGAATGGTTAACTATCTTAACACTGAGACAAATTCAGTTCATGATCACAAATAATGGCACAAAAGGATCCATATAGCTGGCCCTGACTAGTTAAGGATTAAGGCTTCGTTGTTGATGTCAGAATTTAAAGTGAGAGAGGGAGGAGGGAGGGGGGGGGGGGTAGAGGGGGAGGGGTAGAATACAACTTCATCTAAAATTGTCCTTACTGGACCAGGCTTAAACTACAATCTACAGTGGGTGATTACATGGAAGACAGATACAGTGTATGGTTATTATTCAAACACCAAAAATTGAAAAAGAATGGAAAGAGAGTAAGTTGATACAACAAAAGAAAAAAAAACAACGGGCTCCTGAATCACGATAAATAAGTCAGTTCACAGGTTTTAGAACTCTAATGAAACTAAGTGGCACTCTAGATATTTGTTGATGCTTTTGATGTTTTGAAGTGAAAACCATGTTACATAAAGGTAGTAAGGAAAAGATACGTGTTTATGTATCCGAAAATGGCAACCAGAAAGAGGATATACTCATATGTCATGATTTTTCAACCAATTCATCCACCCCCAGGCAGATTCATGTACACATAAGAAAAGTTTAACATTTCTTAACCAGCACTAAAAACCTACAAAAAAAAAATCACATATTTCACTCCCTCAAATTACCATACCTGAGTAAGCTCAGCCTCTTTTAGAGTTCTCTTGTACTTCATACAACACTCCCATGCTTCTAACAATTCATGCCGGTATGCCTGCGGACCATTTTCAGGAATTACAAATGGGTTTCAAGACAAAGGGAGTCATCTGATTCAATATATTAGAATAGCAACATAGCACCATAGGATAAAAAAAAGTAAGATCCAGAATTCAACAATTGAATTATGCTCAAAATCCAGAACAGTTCTAAAATAAGATCAAATGCACCAATAGTGGAATATCAAAGAGCAAAAATATGTAATGACAAATGCGATAATATTAATTGAAACCTCAATGAATGCTCTCTCCTTTATAGTAATATTCTCCTTCATAGCACCCTCCTCAAGCATTTTATGAAGAGGCTCCAATGCCTTTAGCATTCCCTCAATGTTATGTTCACCAAAATACAAACGACTTGCTTCTTCCAGTCCCTCGTGCCACTTTTCATGCCAAAGTATCGCGACTCTAACTAGTTCTGATGATACAAGTTGTGCCTACATGAGAACGGAGACCAGTATTAAGATAAACCAAACTGCAACAAACAATTAATCGATTGTAAATTAACCACTTAATTAACCTGGTCCACAAGCACACCACTATGCTGCCGAACTTTGTTTACCACTTCCTCAGCAGCTGCTTTACGTAAATTGCTTATAGATTTACAAGCCACGAGAAGAGGATACATAAGAGCCTGCAAAAATATCAATTCCTTAAACACATGCAGAGGTCCAGATGCATTTGCGTGAAGAGACATCTATCTTAAGAACTTACATGCAATGCAAAACTTGTGCTACCAAAGTAGCCTTCATAAATATATTGGAAGAGACTACACTTGTGGAATAAAGGAAGATTCCTACCTTTTAGGTTGAGCAATCAACATCTAGTGTTTCTTCAATGACAATTTTTAGAACTAGTGTTTGTGACTTCAATTCAATTAGGATTCTCTACTTTCAGAAATTTTATCCATGCTTAAAGAAATGAAAAACAATACAAAATCAACCCAAAGAAACAATAAAAAATACCATTTTACCATGCAAAATTGATTTGAAAATGTCCAAGATTATAAAATGAAATTCTAGAAAAATGTACTATTCATAAACTATTTTTTGCACTGCATGTGGCAATTGTATGGGTTTTCTATTTCCATGGAGTTCACGTTAAATACAACCTTCTCTAGCATAATCACTATCGCATTCATTTTGTTCTGCAGCTTAAGTGCAAACTCAACAATTTATATTTCAGTTCTTCCATCCAATAGCCCTGCCTAAAAAAGTGTAGCTATCAATTTGGAAAGCATCAAGCAAAAAATGCACACCTGTGGATGACTCTGTCCAATTCGCACCAAAAGTGATTGAATTAGTTCTCTCAGGGCATGGTTATTCAAATGTATCCTGGCAATTATTTGAGGTAAAACAGCAAGCCATGTGTTGATATTAACATGAGCAAATCCTTTCTGCAGTGCCATTTGAACTTCTGCAGTATCTCCATGGTTGAACCACAAGGTAAGAAGGCGGAGTATATCCTGAAACAAATAGCACAATTAAAAACAACACCCATCTGGAGTATTAATATATAGAAGGAAACAAACCAGGATTCAGGAAAATAAGAAAGACGAATATCTAGTTATTGACTTAATACATGACATAAGAAACAACACTCTTTTCCTCAGGAAAAATGCAGGCATCACAAAATGAATTTATACCTATAGTATTAAAAATGATCATATACACGCTAACACATCTCCATATAAATAAGTACACACTGCAGGTTCATTGAAATTGTGACCAGATTCACTCTGTAATCTTCATCTTTTATAACAACCAACAAGGTGCCTATTTAACAGAAAGCGACTGCTACAATGTGGAAAGAAAGAAGAGCATAGTAAAAGCTGAAGGCAAAAGATGATGTCCACATTTTTTTAAGTGCATGTCTAAGATTTTAAATGTGCAAGGCGACCTATACATGAGATATTATTTACCTGTAAACTACCATCAACACCTTTAGCATTTGCTGCATAGGCAATTGAATGAAAATAACCAGTGACCGCTGCAACAACAAACTGTGAGGCAACATTTGGAAACCCTCTTAAAGTATAGTGTGACATCACTCCTGTATTGAACAAAGCCCATGAGTGCCATGCTTTTCCCCATTTTGTTTCATACTGAGTAGCATTGCTAAATGATGAAAGGATCTCTGCACAAAAAAAAGGTGAATCAATAAAAAAACAAGACCAAAAAGACAACTTCTCACAGAATTTACTGTGGATAGGAGGCAGCCACCTTGTATGGAATCATCATCCAAACCAGGAGAAAGCGCCCACTGCCAGATTCCAAGTATACGATACACACGTGCCAGGAGATGGACATTTTGACCCGTGCTACCCATTAAACCTGTTGGTATGTTTGATTGCATATTTGGGGTACTTGAAAGCTCTATGGCCAAATCCTGTAAGAGTGATTTGGCATCCAAGAATGTAGCAAGAGAGAATCAGAATTAGCAAGTGAAGCTATATATGAAGGTTATTGTCCCTGATACAGTCAGCTAAATCAATTATGCACACCTGCAACCTAGAAAAAGCTTCTTTTCGCTTGTGATCCTCCCCAAGTGACCATTGATATTTCAAGTATGCCAACATTACTTGAGGAGGCCCATGGTATCGCATGTTTTCAGGAGATGTCTCAGGGTCATACTGTTTACAATTCAAAACAAAATTTTAACAGGCAAAGACAAATGAGAATCAACCCAAAATTAACTTCAAGGTTGGTTTGGCAAGACATGTGCCACAGACCTGTAAAAGTTTAACCAAAGTGGACCTAGCATGACTAATCCGATTACTTTTTCGACATAGAGAAGCAAACTTGAGCCAGTTATCAATGTCTTCAGTTGGAGGCAGTACAAGTGCTCTTACAGCCAAAAGACCTTGCCAGACCTGAAAAATCAAGCATAAAAATGGTCAAACAGGTCAGAGAAAAAGCAGTTGTCACTATCCATGAAAGCTTTTCACTGAAAGTGGGAAGCAATAGTCTATGAACCCTCGTCATAGCACTTGCTACATGTTTTAACCTAGCTTTCAATGCCATGATCTCAGCTGACTTCATTTTCACAATCATCACTTGCTACATGTTTTAACCTAGCTTTCAATGCCATGATCTCAGCTGACTTCATTTTCACAATCATCCATGCTGAGATATTTACTATCAGGAAAATATCTCAACTTCAACAGGTTAGCAGAAAACATGAATGCACATGTGCGAGAGAGAGAATAAAGTCATCTCTACCTCAACATTACGCTTTGCTCCTTGTATCCTTTCTGTCCACATATTGCGTATAAGGGCCCGCCGTCCTTCAGCAACAGGATTTCCCACAGGAAGTGTATAATAGTCAATGACCTGTCACAAAACAAATTACCACCCCATAATCCAGTTTAATTTCATGCTTGTATGCAGAAATAGAACAAAAACAAGGTAGATTTATTCTCAAAAACTATTGAGCAAACCTCCTCTAGTTCTGACAGCTGCTGAACACGGATCATATTGACATAAGCACGCTCATAGCTCTCCAGAACCTGCAGAAGAAAATACCTCAAAATATCATAATAATCAATAAGAAAGAATTTCTTCCAGAAAGAGAAGTCATATATGCAAAAGCCAACATAGAAACCCATGCTTAATTGGAAGTATCATATGGAAATCATAAACTGACCAATGCAGCAAGCTCAGTTGCCAGGCACTTCCTAGCTCTCTCAACATACTCGCCAGCTTCGTCATACTTGCAGAAACAATGGTAATAATGAAATAATTAAGATCGCAGAACAAAAAAGCAACACAAATAAATTGGAGTTAATATAGATCTAATTCAAAGAGTACCTTCCCTCTACGAACTAATAGCACAGCCCTGAAGAATGTGCCATTACTACTTCCATCACCACTGGCAGCAGTATTCCCCAAACCCCGAAGTTTAGTTTCATCACCATCATCTAATCGAGACACATATTCTGCCATCTGATCCCACTCACCCATGTTCCAAGCAGCATTAGCAGCCTGAAACAATCAAGTCACAAAAGTAAGCATGCACAGTGGATCAAGTTATGACAACTGCATAAAGTTCAGAAAACAACCATCGGAGCCATTTCTAATCGGGCAGAAGGCTCAGCTGGTGTCCAATATTCCTTGCATAGGTTGTTAAGCTCTTCCCACCGAGCTAACTGAGCAAGGCATCGCATCCTCCCTGCATAGAACACAAGGATGATTAATTTCAATATTCCAAGATCTTCAAACTCTTGAAATATGGAAGGATAAAAAAGTGATGTATCCCCATCCCTCAAGCGGGAAAAATACATGGGGAAGAAGCTGAGGATGAAATTTGATATCTAAATGGACGGCTAAAGGGGGTATCATTGCATGAATAGGCCATCAAGGTAACGCAGGCCCACTGGCCCAATGCTTCCAGGTGGCCTCCATCACCAATAAAAAAAGCTTCATTCAAAGATAATCTTTCAACCAACAAAAAGGGCAATCCTAAATGGCAGCTCTAATAATGACCTACACTAAATACTATTACCAATCACAACCCTTGATAGGAATCATCTGACAAACTTTAACAAACTGGATGCAAGAAATGACTAAAAGCAACGCTATGCAGTTAATCAATACAAGCAATTAGGTGCTAGTTAAGTAAGCTAATATTGTCCCTTGTGATGCTTGAGGTTTCTAATACTTTCCTTATTAATTTTCTTATTTAGCTATAAATCTCTATGTTATTTGGTTTCTCTAATTGTCACTTGTGATTAGCATTTGACTTTTCATAGAGATCTCTTTTCCTACAAGTATTAAGGCTAGGATTTTGACTGATATAATTGGCTACTAGGGATACTTTTACTAATCAATGTTTTATTTTCTATCAATCAATTTCGGATTTTAGAGATTTCTCTCTGAACCCCCTTTTCTTGTTCCAACTTCAATTTTCTTTAATGTTTTAGTAAATTTTCTGCAGTGATTGTTGTTTAGTGTTGCTTTCCTCTTTGAAACCTACATCAACTTGGATCAAACAAACACTCGTTATGGAAGAGACAAAAAAAGACTAATCTAGTTGCAACCAATGGGCCTCCTCATAAACCAAGAAAAAGAATGCAATAATAGAGTATCCTTATTGGACATTTGACTTTTGAGGCACGAGTATTCAAAATTCAACAATTACATGAGCTATCCCCACCCATGAACGACCCTAGGCAGCATCTAGGCAATCAGGTGTGTTCACACCACTGAAAAGACTTATTGGACATTTGATACAATCAGTAGATGCCTGGTCTAGCTTTAAGAAATCAGTGCTTCCTCAATATTGCATGATCAATTTATTCATATGATTTTATCAATTTCCTCTTCATTTTAGGTAAATTGCAAAAAAGAGCTCAAGATCAGATTTCTGATATAAAAAAGCAGGCTATTATGATGGAATGACTATAACTACACAGAAGAAAATAAGCCAAGCAGTAGTGACAGCCAACATGAGTAAATTCAAGCCAACCTAATGTAGCTTCCAATACAAGATGTGGACTTGAAACTTGAGAGGCTTTGACAGTGTATGCTTTGAGAGCGTCGTCCCACCGTTGCAGCTTCTCATACCTACACAAATGCAGGAAAATCAAAGTATAAAATATTTTCATCTGAAACAAACAAATCATTGATGATTTATTCAGATAATAGAAATATGTTCCTTCCATGCCAAAGTTTGTTAATACCATGACTCCTTAAGTTGAACATCCAGATTTTGTTGGGCATAGGTCAATATTCCAACAGCAGCCTAAGAATCAACGGTGCAATGAAATGAGAATGATCAGAAACTAAGACAACATGACAGAAAGTTTTTAAGAGGCAGCTGAAAAATCGTACAAAAAGTAGAGCATAGTTCTTCCTCAAAACAGACCTCATGCTGATGTAACTGATTATTTATATGAATGAGAGTTTCAACTACAGCAACGGGATTAGCATCCATCTTCTTGGAGAGTGAACCTTCAAATTCCATTTCTTTATAATGCAAAGCCTTGGCAAATGCATGACACTGGAATGTAGCATTCACCATAAGCAAATGAATGAAATATACAAGTACTACTTTTAATATAAATGCAAGCACGAGGGCCGTGCAGCTATAGAGTTGCTTATTAGAAAGAAGAACCTTATCTGCAAGAGCACCAAGAAGGCGGATGTCTATAGGTAGAGGTTTCTCATCATGTTCCATGAACTCTGCCTGCAAAGGAACATCAATAGGATAAACAGCCACCCTTCATATAATAGCAGAACAGAGCAAGCATGCGAAGATTCAAAAGGACTACTACATAAATTATGATGTTTAACTTACTTTTGCATTTAAGGAGCCAAGATGAAACAATGCGATGCAGTAAATGAGAGAGAAAGGTTTAAAAAATTACAGTTGTTCTGAATATTTTTGATATTTCACATAAAACTACAGTAGCTGGGTATTTGTTATAATAAAAAATATTAATACTATTTGGAATCTTAGTTTATTTAGGGACTAGAATATTAGTAGGAAGTTTTGTTATTATGTGCAATTTCCTTTTCCTACTTAGATTTCTATTTTTTGCATATAAAAGGAGCATTTTTCTATGTAATTGTCAGACTTCAAATAATAAAATTATGAGTATTTGATTTAGTTTGAGGGTTGCAGCTTTACATGTTCTTGCTTCTCTTCTCTGTTCTCTAAACACTCTTTCTTCTTCTTTCTTTTCTTGATATTGCTATTCTGAACCCAGATTGACACCAAATTCTCCCGAAACACATCCTTAATCAAATCCAATTCAACATGTATTACACCCTAACCATAATTCCCATCTAAAACAATAAAATTTTAATATCCAAGGCTGTTCTGCATCACAATGACCACCACCTCTTGACAAATTTCGTAATGCTGGTACCAGAGAGTATGGATTGCTAGGGACAACTTCATAAGGATGCCAATGGATTATATATCTAAATCTTGAATGTTCTATCCTTTCCTTTTATTTCAATGCATATTCCAAATTTTCAATTACATATCATGGGCAACCACAAAAGCATAAACAGTACCATAATATTATCTTCATTACAAAATTATGCATCTTTATGATTCAGGTAAATCCTTATGAAAGATACATGGTGGCCTAAAGTTTGGGAAATTTTGAACTTAAATTTTCATGTGTGGAAGAAATGGAACAGCATAAATAATTCGAGCTTTCCTTACTCTTGCAAGCTTTCCCCAAAATTTGTTGTCCATTCCTATGCTGGTGGAAAAAAGGTAAAATAAAAGAAAAGAGAACCAATTTCTCTTAAATTGTTTCTAAGCCACCTGTAACATCAGTATCAGGAAGAAGTATCATTGTTGAGCTGGAGTCAGGATGCCAAGGGGAAACAGAGAGTTGTTTATTCAGGCTGCAGAGTTTTAGAAGCACATTTGTACAAACTCCAACAGTTTAAGCTGTCAGACAATGTCTAATTGCTTGCTTAAGAGCAAAATAATCTATTATAAACATATCACACTTCACAAAACAAGCAATAGTTTCCGGCATGCAAGGATGGCAAAAAAAAAGGTCTCCATCTTAAACCACAACGTGATTTCTACATTATTTAATATTAGAACACTAGTCCATATGAAGAGAGGACATACCAAATTAAGAAGCGTTGCTAGAATCTCTGGAGGAATATTTTGAGATGAAAATGCCATCTCCAAACTCCGAACCAAATGTTTCTGACTAGCCTCATTCAGTTGTGCCCAGCAGCTAACAAAACCAGCAGCAAATAATTCCCGGCCAATGGAAGGCTGCAAAAGTTGTGGATCAGAATACAAACAGCAAGAGCAGGTTCATAAATGGTGCTATTGTCCATACCTGTAACTGTGCAAGCCTTGCACAGGTTCGTAACGCTGGAGAAGGAGACTCCTTCAGAAGTTCGATGCTCAAATGCCTCATCCACTCTGCCCAATCTTCTTTAGTACTGCGCTGAGAAGCCTCTCCAGCAGTGCGTAATTGACTATCATTAACCTGCGCAAACTTACATTAGTTAAACCACACAACAAGACAAAACAAAGAAATTTCAAATTGATATAGCGAAAAATGCTTGCATGGGTGAGATGAAATGCCATGCAACATAACGGTCAAACTTGAAAACTCAACATTTTGTGAAGACCAAAGATAAACTTTTATATTTTTAACGTGCCCCGCTAAAACAAGAACCTGTTGGGCTCAAAACATGGGCAGTTCATCTATCAAGTGTAGTCTACAATACGCAACTTTAAAATAAGATCCATGATATTTTTAGATAAGCACAATGCAACAGTAGTATGGCACATGTACAGCCTGCTTTTAACCTTGTATATGCCTGCATTTTTTCCAACAGTCAAGCTCAATGGGCTATCACTTGAGGGCATATGTGAGAGTGTAATAAAACCAATCTGGGTCTCACCTGATACCCTAAGCTTTTAAGTTGGGTGGTCTTTTGAAAATCAAAACTGTGCATATGAAATAATTAGCTGAGACCATTTAATATTTATAGCTTTTGACATGCATGCTAACAATTGATCCGGAGCTAGCAACCTAGAATTTTACTGTAGACTCAGCATAGCCTATATATCTACACAGCTAAATAAAAATCAGTAACAAAAACCATTGAGCAATTGTCCAAAAGAGAAAGTTACCTGATGGCCACTAAGATGTCGTTGCATGTCAACCCCATCATCGTAAGGGTCATTCTCCATATCATTTAAAGGGTCACTGATAACCTCCACTGGAAGTCGTCTGCTCAATCTTTGTGCAGCTGTACTCCCCAAAATTAGAGGTTCACGTCTCCTCAAGCGTCCTTCAATTTCTTCAAATTCTTTATGCTGACAAGATAAAGAACTTGTATTTAAAATTCGGGGGGAAGACTGTCATCTCAACTCTGAGATATAATGCAGCAAAACAAGAGAAGGTTTTTGTATAGGCAAGTCAAATAACAATAATGCAGGTAAAAGCATAGACCTGCAATCGATGCTTCAGTAAGAGTTTGTGGATTGATGGGATGAAAATGGTGAAATCCTCTCCTAAGGCATGAGCCAAACAACAAAGTGCATCAACAGCATCGTTCCTGAGCTCATTATTCTTCCTGCAAATTACAGGCTTACATGTTTGGAGCATCATGCAACAGAAAAATGCAATGCATAAAGAAATACAGAAATGGGGGGACATTTCATATTAATGTTACTATATTGTCTCCAAGGTGAAGTTAAGAGATTCTGAAAAAACCTCACCCACAAGTAAAACCAAATCAAGTATCTTTAAAATTTGCAAGAAATTAGGCAGAAGGGGTATCACAATTACAGAACTGTACATACAGAGAACACGGATACATGACTTTGTCAATGCTCCATTGAATGAATTGCTCTGTGTTTAGTCGATAACACTATGGGATCCCAATAACCATCAACACCTCAGGTATAACACTATGGGATCCCAATAACCATCAACACCTCAGGTTTTGGTTTACCCTTAAAAATCAGTACCCCCTGATTAAGGCTTCGTTAGGTAGTGCGGTTGGCGGCGCTACCAAACAGGCACTAAAAAGTACAGTCAGAAATGAGATGAAAATTTATCATGAAAGGGCCCAAGATTGTGCATGATGCTAAAAGGGAAAGAATGGTGTGCATTTTGCTGATGCAGTTATTGAATTCAGAATACAGGGGGGGAACCCAATAGTGAGTCAACCTCATGCCCAGGACATAAGCATAAATGAAAAGTTGCCCTTGCAAACGCCCCCCCCCTCCCCGCCCCCCCAAAAAAAAAAAAGAAAAAAAAGAAAAAGAGAGAGAGGAGGAAATATCTTTCACCAAGATTTACAAAGGTTAGTTCAAATAGTTAGGCAAACATTTCATGACAAACAGAAAATGAACAGGTAAGGAAAAAAGGACTAAGAGGATCATGTTTGAATTTAACAGACATGTATGAATACATACACAGACACAATAGCAGGAACCGAAGAAGGTTTTCTATATAGAAAGTAGAAGTAGAAACCTACCCATCCAACACTAACTTCAGGTGATGCACAAGAGCAGAAATGTGACCAATAACCTGATGAAAATAAAATAAGAACATCTGTCAGTTAGCCATAGGAATCCACAATTACATGTGCATATACATTGGTGTCTGTACACATGCTAGCATGTGTTTGGTTACACAGCTTTACAATATATCAAGAGATCTGTTTTTCTTCCATTTATGGAAAAACATTTTAACTACTATGACAATATGATTAATATAGAGTACATCTCTGGATTTATCATTATAGCATGACGCAATGACCATTAGCAGTCCATTTTAATGCAGGAAACAGAAGAGATTTTACAAGCCGAGAACTCACCTGTACACAGGGGATCAATCTTGTCAAAGTTTTGATGGCGGCCCGCCTTATATCCACAGAAGCATCCACTTTAAACAATCGAATAAGTGCAGGAAGAAGTAGATGCATATGCTCATCCAATGTCCCTAAATTGTGCAAGCATGATGAGAAATTCTCTACAGGCTGGAACTCAAAAGATCTTTTAAAACAGAATGTTAAATATCCACTGCAACATCCACTCTAAAAGTATTCCAAGTGGAATGAGAAAGCAGTATGGAGTTCTTTGATGTATGCATCAAAAAATGCCAATTTCCTTCGTAACACAACGGCACAATGAAACTAATGTTGTCCATAGTCCATGCCCAAAGATGACTTGCATTGCCTCAACATTTTACCATTAACACACAGAAGAGCACATTATCCAAGTGTTACCATATAACTTCCTAGTAGATTCTAGACTCCTAAATGGAAGAGAGAAGGTTCTGCATTCTTTATACACTTATACTTGATTAATACATTACAATGTTTCACCATAGTTGCTAGTAATATGTCAATGAATGAAACAAACAGGTGTCGAATAAGAGAGTACTAACCACCAAACACTTCAAGCGTGTGAAGTATATCGAGAGCATATGTATAGTCATTACACCTTTCTGCATCGCTTAGAACTTGAATACAACTTGGCAAAATGACAGGAAGATGCCTTCTGAATTCATCATTGAGAGCCAGGCAAAGCTGTTCCACTAAATGCAAAACCTGAGTAGAAAAAAGAGGGCATGTTTGAAAGAGAGGAAGAGACCAAAATATACAAGAGCAGCCTCCAAAAATGACATGCAGGTTATTCCATCTACACCAAATAACGGAAACATAACTTACTGGAAACCCACGAGAAGGACGAATAGTAGCTGGCAAGCTGAAGGATGACCATAATTCAGATATTAAAGAGAGCAATTCAGGCAGATATTTACGTATGTGCTGCACAAGAAAATCAAGAACCCCATGTATCATTAAAAGACAAAAAACCAAGAGGCAGTATATCTGTGCAACCACTTCAGGAAATCATAACTCACCTGGCGCACAATAGATACCAGAGTTCCAAGCTTCCACATTATAAAATCTTTAAGATAATCATCACATGTACGAACAGTGTGAAAGAGATCCGGCAAAACCTACATAAAATAGGAAAGGGGAACGCATGTTAAACAAGTTTAAAACAATAAATGTTGTCCAGGATACCAAACAAAAATACAGCTTGCAAATACAAAATACCAAGCAAGCACTAAATCCTCCAACATATAACTATGTTATCTACCAACATTTTAGTTCCAAGCCAAACGTAGAAATGAACATGGAAAGATAACATCACCTTTAGAATAAAAATACTCTTTCTTAACCTCCTAATTTGAACTTGTGTAATTAAAAAATTTCCATTTTTGTATGTAAGTGGAAGAAAGCGGACTACAACTGGAGAAAATGAAACAACGCAACATAGTAACCGGTGATCTTTGTAATTAGGAAGTAATTTTTCATTCATTCACAAATACTAAAATTTCCAGTGGAAAAATAATATTTTAAGGAAAAAAAGAAAAGGGATAAATACAGCTGCAAATTGATTCACTAACCTTGGGTATATATGGTACACAGCCAAGGCCCATTGACTAACCTCGCAGATCATAAAAAATCCCAGCATTAATTGATGGTGTCAGGCATCAAGATAAATTAAGATTGTTTAGCCATTTTTTGTCAATGAACAGAACTGGAATATACTATGCTATTTTACCTTAAATATGAACATAAGAGATCCTACCACCTTTTGGTGGTAGCTAGCAAGTGAAGGATCTCTGAGAATTCGCATGAGGGAGTTGATCGCAACCTGAATTCATTAGAGAGGAATATTAACACCAAGAAGAGTGAAAACAACAACAAATGTAGTGTCAGTACTACCGTTGGGTAATAATCTTCTGATGTAGCAATAGATGGCCAAAAGTCCATAGGTAGTTCATCCATTGATGGGATGTGTTGACCTGAATCACTGGCTGCACGAGCAACCTCACCATGTGAACCAGGCAGGCTTTGTTGGTTTCGTTTATGCACAAGAGGATCCAGAGCTCCCATGATGCCGAGAACCTGAGAGCTAAAAAGTTAACCTTGCATCAAACAGTTAGAACGATATATCCAAATATTTTAGTTGACATGTAGCTACCTTCAATACTTCACGTCTGGTAGACCACACTAATTCGCCATTCAAAAATTTGAGGAGTAAGCCAAGTAACTGTGGATACTCATTATATGGAGTTATGACATACCTGTCAGCAAAAAGAAAAGGGACCTACTCAAGCACTAATGATAAAAAATAAAATAAAATAAAATATAAACAAACTAACCTTGTAATAAATGACTACAGATACCTTAGAATTTATATTATCTACATCCCAAAAGTGAAAGTAAATTTATTTCAATGTGACCTTGTTGTCGATAGTAGGAAGGAAAAAGGAAAACCCATCAACACTGTTCACAATGGAATCCTACTTTGTTGAAGAAGACTGGCTAATCATAATTTATATGTTCAACTTTCCTCAATAATATTATTCCCTCGAGGTTAAATAAAGAGAGAAATGGAAGAGAAGAGGAAGGACCATATGGGACCTTATGAACAGTTCTTGAGAATGTACTGCTAGTCCAACACTTGCCTACATTTCTAATCAACAGTCAAAAATAGAAGAGTAAGTGCGTCATCCAAGATGGTCAAAATACCGCAACATTTTTCATGTAAAAGATGTTTTATTAAGAAAGAAAACTATTTATGATCTGTAGCATGCAAAGTACAGCAAGCTGAAAACGATCCCAAATAACAAAACAGGTATTGTGATAGTGCTGTTGCCGCATTAGGCGGAAATCATGGAGTTTCAGAAAAAGTAAAAATGAAGAAAAATCCCATACTCTATCCTGACCTAAAAAATGACATGATATTAACCATGGAAAAAAAATTAACATGCATCATTACTAATAAAGATTCACATAAAACCACCAAATAAAAAACAGAACAGCAATCTTTATCAAAGTAACAAAATGGCAAGCCACATACCCAGTGCTTTGAACAACTTGCCCAAGAGTTGCAACAGCCACTTCACGCTTTGTAGCTGCTGCTCCATCTAGCAAAGCTTCAACTATCAGAGGCATAAGCTCCGAAATATATTGCCTCATAGCAAAACCACCCTAAACAAGTACCACAATCATAATTAACCATTTACACATCATAAAAAGAGAGAATATATTTTAGACAGTTGCATGTAGATCAGGCTAGGATGCAAAACAACGTGCATGGAAAAAAACAAATATAGAAATAGCTGATATAGCATGTCCCTTAGTCTATTGTTCTAGCAAAGAAATGCACCGCATAGATAGGCTTCAAGCCTTATAAGGTTACGGGTATGAAATCAAATATCCTAGAATGTACATGCAAGAAGTTGATTCCTAGTCCAACTAAAACTTCAGTTTAACATCGAAGGAAAGCATGAGAAGCAACCAGATGCAGTCTTAAAAAGCAGGCTGAGTTTCTTACTTATATCAGCAACAGGAAGTGCCAAAAGAAGAGTTCTAAGTATTTTAATGTTAACAAGCATCATTGAAATGAGAAAGCAAAAGAAAAACTTATTAGCGTAACTTAAGGTGCTTGAGGGACAAGCCCAGTAAACAATTTATATTCTTCACAGCCAAAGATTTTCCAAATAAAGATGTAAAACCCAACACATTCCTCCCCACCAACCCCACACACAAAAATAAATAACATCTCTTTTTTCCTCATTGCCTCCCAGAGAACAAGACAATTTATAACATCAGAGTTCACCCACCACTCTAGCAAGATCTCCAACAGTTACGAGAACTCCACTGATAATACCATTATTGGCATTTACTCCTGTGCCTTCATTAAGTCTTGCCACAAGTGCCTGCACAATTGGAAATCCAATATCTCAAGAAGTATGATAACTAAAAGAATGAAACAAAATAAACACAAACATACATATCAAACCTTGTGTATTGGAGCAATGTATGGAAGCACAAGTCGTTCACAATTACGTATCAAACAACCTAATAACTTTGCACTTTCTTCTCTGCATTTGTTATCTGCACTGCTGACATTACAAGAAAGTTCCGTATCAGACACCTTTACAGATTGGTTGAGAGGACCTCTTTCTCTTCCAACCCCAATTACCATATTTTTTGCAAGTAATACAAGTTCACACGATAGCACAATAGCTAACTGCTGACATCACCTTTGTTTTAGATAGGTCAACAGCTGTATGAGATGACGACGGAGGGCAGGAAGGACATATGCGGGATTCTTTTCTGATAGTCTTCCAGCCAAGGAGATTGCATATTCTCTAACGTCAAAATCCTGTGATAACAGCAATATCCTCGTTTTGACAAGAATTACAAGAATGGGACGCCAGAAATATCCACATGCAGGCATACAACATTCAACAACAGAAACATGCACTTTATGAAATTGGGTAATACAAAGTAAAACCAAACAGAGACCTCAACCGAAGATTATCAAGATAAAAGGCCCAAATAATGGCCAACACGCTATTTTTAGGGGAAAGATAATAAGAGAAGTATCAGAACTAAAGCCTTACTCAAATAAGCAGAATCTACATTACAGGAAAAAAAAAAAAAAAGATGGAAATCAGAAGACTGTCTCAGCTATAAAATTACAACAAACACCATTGACAGAAAAAAGGTAAAAGAAATCTGTCCATTAGGTTTACTGAAACATATGTGTGCAAAGAAACAAGGTTAATATTGAAACCAGGAACAGAAAAGGGAGGGAAAAGGGAAACTTGGAGTAGGTGTGTGCCTACATTTTTCCATATCTATGAGAAGATGCACCTTCTTAGGGATTTCTCCCTTACATTTTCTATTGACTGTAAAAAAACCCTATCGCTTAATTTCACAAACTAGCAGTATTATAAACAACGAACCATGATCAGAAGTAGAATTGTAGATTCCGAATTCTAAATCAAAATAAAAGCACCTCACAAATTTCAATGGAGAGATAGAGAAGAGTGGGTAATGCATTTACCAAGCTACTGGAACCAGAAATAGTAGTAAAACATCATGTACTTTCCAGAATAGACATTACAGGTGAGAAACAGGAAGCAACCAGTCTTGCCATGTAATCAAATAGATAGTAAACCAGAAGATTATCAGACAAGAACCCAAAATTAAATATGAAGATAAAATTATGTATGCAGATGTCAATGACAGGTGAAATCTTATTGAGTGGTGCAATTTAATCCTGAGTTTCCGATGCCAACAAATTAAATATTCAGTTAAAAGATGTACCATTGGATACAAAAATATAACTTCAAAAGAATAAAAAATTATCATGGAAAATCTAGGGCAACTTTCAAATCAGATACACTTTCCACTACAGATTAACTGATGATAAAAATTTATCTGCCTCAATAATATTGCATAACCATGAAAGTCTTCCATCGGATGTAATAAATCCAAGAGTACACACCTCATCATTCAAAGCAGCAAAAACTGCAGTGAGACTATCAGCTTGTGCTAGAAAATTATCGAAACCTCTATTTCCATGAAGAGAGGAAAAGATAGATTGGCGAACAGTGATATCAGCATCTGCAACAGCAGCGATGAGAAGCTTTTCCACGAGCTGCAGATGCAAAATGTGAGATTACAAGCAAGAACAAAGAAAGCTCACACTGTCTACCACACTCAACTTTTTTTTGGCGGAACATGATAAATCAATCTTAATACAGATCTCAACTAGTTGACGAGCTTAAGCAAACTTGAGGTTGACACATTAAAATATGTATCCAATCTGTCGATTTGTGTTATGTATAGCATACAATTGATGAACAGCTGTAGACATGGCATAAACTGAGGAGATGCAAACTGGAGGATACAGGCAGGAAAGAAATGATGGGAACAAACAAAAAGGTTTTGACATGGGGGCATAGAACATCATTTAACAAAAATAGAGCATCAAAAGATAGGAAATGGAGGAAACTAAACCTCCTCGACAAGACGCCATCGCTTTCCCCCATTACGATTGGACCTGATAGAACCAAACTGTGTAGATGTCATACCAGAAAAGGAATCTGCAACTAATTTACAACAACAAAGTGCAGCATCTTTCCGGGTAGCTCCATCTTCATCATCCAAATATACAAGCACTGATTCCCTAGCAAACTCGAGAAGCTCATGCCCCTGGAAAACAAAATAGCTTCAGAGCAGAATCATAGGTGCAATATGATTCCATTTAAACATAATGTTAACCAACCTTAAAATTAAATCGAGCTAGTGTCTGCAAAGTAAGTTGCACCAGGGCAGAACCACTGAGGTCTGATACTTGCTGAGGTGCAATAGCCGCACCCCCTCGAACTGGAGGAACAGCTGTCCTTGGCTGAGAATAATTGGACTTTGAAAGAACTAATGAAATGCAGTCCAACAGCCGCTCTTGAATAGTCGGCAGCAATGATGGAATACTGAAACAGCAAGTGATAGCATGGAAGACTTTAAGCTCTTAAGCATTTTTTAAGGACAACATTATAAGAAAGAAAGGAGTAATTAAATGGCGTGCAATACCTTACACTTATCTGCTCCAGGGCATCAACAAGGGTGGAAGAGAGCCCCGCAGAGAACATAACATCCAAAAGGCTGCGAACAAAAGGTTCCATAGCAGGCCCCATGGCTTTTGCAATGTTTCCAACACAAACCAATGCCTCGAGTGAGGGTTTGGCCCTGCGTGGAGCAATCTAAAAGGAGGGTACAGAGGGAAAACAGAAAAATACAAATAAACCCCAAACTGCAAAACATGACATAGAAAGAAAAACAAAATCACTGGAGAAAAATAATGTCATCCACATAGAGGCTTGCTCACTGCATCACGTAAATGAGCTGTAATTGTCGGCAAATAATGGACAAGTTCCCCATCCAAAGCACCAGCCATCTCCCCTAGGGCAATGAACCCACTTCCACGCTCAGCTGGTATTCTCAGCACGGCAAGAATATGATTCATGCATATCTGCAAGACATCACAATTTGATGTTGTTCATAATGGTTTATGTTCTAGGATGTTTTATGTTCCAAAATGCTATTTTTCATGGATGCTGCAGTATGATTTAGGAGACAGTGAAAACCACAAACCTCTAAATAATTTGTTACAAATCTATCCCGCAGAAAGTGGGCAATGCGAGGTAGCAATGAAGTTATGCTAAGGCGAACAAGTCGATCTCGATGCTCAAGGTATCTAAGAACAATCTCAGCAACTTCTCTGTACCTTGACATCATGAACTCACCAGTATTCCTACATAAATCATGTTCAATTACATGAAACATTAGGTGCTATAAGAAACCAAATCAAGGTAGTCATTTCCATTCAACCTTTATCAAACTGCCAGCAGTTATAGAATCACAAAGAATCATGTGGAGCTTCAAAATACCATACAGGTTACACGATATCAAAGCCCTACAGTCCTGAGAAATAAATCAATCTATTCAACATTTTATCAAGTGCAGCTAGCACCCACATATATCATATATAATCAGAAAGGTAGCATTGTACTTATAAATACTTTTGCATGGCATCTTATAATCATGACAGTAATTTTGCCAAAAAAAAGAATGTCACGTCACTGCTACATGTCATTTTTCTTTGCATTTCTTCTTTACTAGCTTAAGAGTAACATACATTATAAATTAATCTAGGGCCATAAAATTTGGAACATGCCTTCTTGGATATAAGATGGACCTAAAAGTAAGACGAAGCCATGAATATTGATAAAATAACAAATCTGCCACCTAGAATATATCACAATATTATGGAAATTCGTCCATTCAGCAAAAGTTTCCAAAGTCTTTCTCAAAACTTTTCCATGACCCCATCATATCAATACTTCCTTGCCAAATGCCATGACACCCACCCTCCATAACTATTTTTGCAGTATAATTGATGCCAGGCTAATTCAATGAGCAAATCAACCTCCAATTTTCTCGAATGCAAATGAAAGAAACTAACTCCAGTCAATTAAATAGTAATTAAACCACTTGGTCCCTACAGTCCCAAGAATCTCCTTGCAAATTTTTCAATTCTATTTTTATCAAAGCAAGAATATATAATAAAACCATAAAATTTATGAAAGACTGGAAAGTTCTTAATCAGAACTAAAACTCAACAAATGAAGCTGGCGTTGCTCTTTCAACATAAGCAGCTACAAGTATTTACTCTTCGACGGCATAAGCCTCAAGGAAGGGCCAGATAGGATATAGAAGGAGACTAGCAAAGTACAATTTTTTTGTCAACACAAAAAAAAATGGAGGCATCAGTAAAGTTTCATACCATCAAGAAAAATTATAGATCAAACCCGCTCAGGTAAGGTTTATTGATCATGAATTTTTTTTTGAAACTTGAGCCAAAGCTGACATGATGTGACCCACTTAAAACTCGGTTTGATATGAACAAAAACAAAATTTTCTAACCATACCCGAGCGGGTTTGATAGCTTAATTTTTTTATAACTTTTTTATCCAGCTACACGAAAATAAAAGCTAACATGCACATGAAAACCACCGAATAAAATTTATAAAATGAAAACCATAGTGAGGGGCTACAAAAAAAGAGTGTCCGCTAATATTATAAAAAATAATGCTATGGACTTTTTCAAAAATAAACAAAAAATCAAAAGGTATATAATCCAACAACACCAAAAAAAAATTTAGCGATCAAATAATTTTAAAAAAAAAAAGAAGAAAAAAATCATGTAAGGTTGTATAAAAATTTTTTTTTGCTAATATAATAATAAAAAAAAGGCTATGATCTCATAAAAAATCAATGCTATCTAATAAAAAAATTAAAATTACTTCTTAACCAATCTATTTGAACAGATCCAAGTGTAAAATATAGAAAACACCAAAAAAATAAAGAGGAACAAAACAGGCCAGGTGCATGGGACTACACACCTGACCCATTAGAAAGAGGCCTAGCCCGCTTTTTCTTATCATACAATGGATGATGCGTCATCCACCGTTTATTTAAAAAAAAAAAAAAAAAAGCACGTCGTCTACCGGTCTAGATTTCGATAACCAAAGGTCCCTAAAAAGTCTTGGTAAGGGTATTTCATACCCAAGAACTTGTTTTTGAACACATTTTTTACCCAAAAACACCTTAAAAGCACCCTAAAGACCTTAATAAACCTATTTACAGCCTCAAATAACCAAAAAAATGGTTAAAAAAACACCCCAAATCATCCAAAATTCAAAAAACTTCTCATTCCCAAATATGTCATCTCAGGTAAGGTTAGGTCAAATAACACACATTTGAAACTTCTCTTATTGAATGAAACCCGTGAACACCAAGATCGATTTTTTTCATAATTAGAATTCGTGCCAACAACAATTTTCTCTCTCTTCAACCAAAATACGACTACTCTATGTCTCCTCTCTCAAATCAAAGGACTAAAAAGCAAAGAAAATAAATTTTTTTACCAAAAGTTAATTCTCAAAAACCAAAGGAGTTGTAATTAATAATTATGTCAATTAGAAAGGAGGACCAAAGTTAACTTTTCACAACAAATTTGAAATTGTCACCTAGTTTCCCCATGTTTTTCACTTTGGTCCTCTGAGTTTGAATCTTTTCATTCATCAACAAATTAAAAGCAATTAATCATTAATTTAGCTACAAAAGGATCCAACCACAAAGAAAAAAAAAGTTTGGTGACCAAAATGAAAAAAAATCCTTTTGAATCCATAGTGATTTGTGAGTGTGCATAGTGAATTTTGCTAAGTAAAAACGTTCCCTCTTTTAGTTTTTTCTATAATCATGCCCTAAAATAACCCTGACTACCAACCTCAAAATAATCAACATTTCTATTATGCTTGTAGTAAGGATTGGTGTGAAGTTAAGTGTAATGTCTTAATAGTTTGGTATGTTGCTGGCAGGAATGGGATTTTATTTAGAAAGTTGGGCCCTTTGGTTTGGTGGCAGCCAAGTGTTGTCCAGTTTAAAAGGGAGGAAAACGCTGTACTT
>Ga0325410_1001315_pt1 | contig 27401 bp, 14 predicted proteins | sample PopdelMetagenome_16_FD_206182 | JGI IMG/M metagenome (GOLD analysis project Ga0325410, IMG submission 206182) | Populus deltoides microbial communities from Bellville, Georgia, United States - Xylem-PdIQD-R3 | ecosystem: Host-associated > Plants > Phyllosphere > Stem > Wood/Secondary xylem...
ATAAAACACCTGAATAAATAAGAAACTTCTTTTCATGTATTTTTTTTATACTTGGCCATATAAAGAATGCATGTTTAAATAACTTGAGAAAAAACCTTTACAAACTATATTATTTCTCTAAACCCTTGCCTAATGTAAGCTAAATTGCGGCAAAATAAGTTCATCGATATATTCTAAAGAGTTAAAAAAATTACTGTAAATGTCACTATAACTATTAACTCATCAACAGAATTACCGATAATATTATGTCGATGATATGTAATTTTACTGGTGGAATTATATACGGTTCTTCTGTTGATGATGTGCTAAATTGTATCGAAGAAATTACTGACAGAATAAAGCGGGTAATATTTTTTTTAACATCATATTCCTTCTATAAAGTCATTGGTAAATTTATGAATAACGGACTCATCGATAAACAAAAAATTATCGATAAATTTTTTTTTAATAATTATTTTTTATTTATGATCCTATCGGTAAATTAATTATAAATAGAATATTAATGTAAATATTAATATAAATTTTTATTGATAAAACTGTTAAATCTAACGGTGACAGAGGAGATTAGAGACGTGATTTTCATTAGCTGGGAAATCAATTAAGAGCTGAGATTGGGGCGATCGAAACATAGGCTAAAGTCCAGCCTTTCATGCACGTTTTAATTAGAAACCCATATTGCTGCAAATGTTAATGTTAGTCTTAAAAGACAAAACAAGCTACTGCCTGGTGTGCAAATAGCAGAAAGTATTCAAAAACTTGCTTATGATTCTCCTAAAGAAAAGCCATTAACTAAAACAACTCCCTAATGACTAGGAGCACAACATGAAAACCCCAAAAGAAGAACACAGATGGTTGTTTCTTAGCAAAAAGCTAAGCAACAGATTCTCTGCTGGATAATAGCCGACCTGTTGATTCTTTGCAGTAGACTGAAGCAACCTCTTTTATTCTTAACACTGTATATGTGTTTGTTTTTATCGGCAATGCAAGAGGAAACAATCTGGATATTTGTAAAACAAATAAAATATTAGATTGTAATTAAAAAGAAAATTAAAACATCAAGGACCAAATTTAATATAAAAAAACACACCTCATTTTCATTTTGACATGGAAAACTTCACTTTGGCCCATAAAACTTTAGTTTATGTATCATTTGATCCCTATTATTATTATTATAAAAATCTATATTTCAATTTCAAATTTCATTTATTTTATGTTTTAGACCCTAAAATGTTAAGAAATAAGAGAAAAAGTCACAAGAAAACATTGAGCAGAAAGAAATATAGATTTATAAAATTGTTTGGTTTTACTTTCTTTTTTTAAATAGTAGCTAATCTTCTTAATTGTTTTCTTTTATTTTTATAATACTTCCAAAATATTATTATAACTCTTTTGTCTTATGTTTTATATAAATAAAATGCATTTTCATGATACATTTATATATAAAAAAATTATTTATTCTTAGTAACCAAAACTAACCTCTAAAATAAAATAAAGAAAAAATATATGAAATAAAAAAAACAGTGGAATAAAATATTTACATGTGTATTTATCTTTTATTTTTAATAAGAAGATTATTTTTTGCTTTAATATTCAAGTAGCGTTAGTAATTTTTTTATTTATCAATTCATATATATTTTTAATTTATTTTATTATGTATAAATTAACATCCTTTTGTTTTTCAATTAAAAAATTCATTATATCCTAAACATATTTATAGCACAAACATATATTTTATAAAAGGATGGATATGGTGTGTATATATATATATATATAATACGAAAATGAACTTCCCGCACTAGTATTCAAACAATGTTAACAACTTTTTTTTTAATTGATCAATTTATGTAAAAAAATTATCTCAACTCAATAATTTAAATTATTAGATGAGGTTTCAGAATATGATTTATATTATTATTTAATATATCCCCTCAAGTAAAAATCATTTGAGTTTGGAACTTGCACAAACTCATATTACTTTATACTTAATTTTTATCAAATAAATGAAGACATTGAGATTTGAATTCGTGACCGCTTGGTCATCAAGACTTTGATGTCATGTCAAAAAATCATCTAAACTCAATAACTTAAGTTGTTAGGTGAGGTCTCAGGATATAATTTATATTATTTTTTATCAGTTTATATATTTTAATTTATTTTATTAGATATAAAGCATTATCTTTCTATTTCTTGTTTAAAAAAAATTATAATATCCAAAAATATATTCATAATGCATATTTTTTTTAAAATATTAAAATTAATTTAAAATCTTACAAGATTATAGCTTCTTATAAGAGCAGTATAAACTATAAAATAATACAGCAAACACTCGACTAGAAACACGGTGTAGTTGGGGATTCATTTAAGTGTTTAACACGTGAAATTTAGATGAAAAGTAATTAGATATACACCAATGGAGGGATTTGATTGAAATTGTTTGAACTTCTTGGAATCTAATTAGAAAATAAAAATCATTTTAGTACTAAACTGAAAATGTTTGTATAATCGAGTGACTAACTTGCCAAAGAAAACGCCTTATCTACTATACCCTGGAAGTTGAAGCCCTCGAGCAAGGACAGAGTCTCACAAGCGAACCCAAAGAACAGAGCAATGCTGAGCCTTCCCACACTTACTTTCCCCCCAAAGCCCTTATCTATAATCCCAAAATCAAGCTTCTCCGGTATCCAAATCCGCCAAAAATGTCCCGTTTCAGTTCTCCTACCCTCCATCAAAATGACACGGTCTTCTGTAATAATGATGGCTAAGAAAGAAGAAGAGCTGAAGGAAATAAGGGCCAAGACAACTGAGGAAATTAATGAAGAGGTTGTTGATCTTAAAGGTGAACTCTTGATGCTTCGTCTTCAGAAATCTACACGTAATGAGTTCAAGTCTAGTGAGTTTCGCCGTATGCGCAAAAGGGTATCTCGCTTTCTCCCTTATCCATTGTTTTATATCTCTCTTCTTGCTTGTTAGTTCAAATTATGAAATACTCTCTTCTGGTTTTGCCTTTAAATTTCCATGGAACGCTTGAAATTTTGTTTCTTTTGATTACTATGTTGGTTTCTTAGTTGCTTGTTTTATGAGGCCGGAGTGAATTGGAAATAATGATGGCAACAAGTGTGCTTAGGGGGGGCGAAATGGGAATTCTGAGTTGTTTTGGATATTTCAGCTTCTGCTGTGTGGGGGGATTAGGCTCCCTGGCCGCATTGCATCGTGATTAGCTAGGACTGTAGTGTTTTTGGATGCTTGTTGCAATTTAATTACTAGTAGGAGATTGATATGAGAGGCTCTTGACTTTTGATGTGAAGCCCTGTGATTTCGTTGTACAACTTGAGTTTTAAGCCCTAAACAATGGTTGAGTAATCAATGAGATCATATAATGAAATCAGATAACTTCATTCCTACTTTCTGGTGTTTATGGCTCCCTCCCCATTTGTGAAAGAGGAATTTTGATACACCTTACTGTGGAGCCATGAAAGTGTGGAATGGGTTCCGTTTATTTATTTTTGTGTAGACCTTCCTTGCATGTTTTTCTATATTTTAATAGATGACAAAGCTCAGAAGTTCTGGTAAACAAGTAAAATATGAGGCTCCTGCTTTTCTTTTATACAACTCCCAACTTCTCATTGTTTAATATGTTTTTTCCATTGCTCATTAGTTCAAATTTGTTTGGTCAATTAATTGGAAAGGGTGTCTTGGGTATCTGAATCGCTAATGGCAACAAGAATACTTAAGCAGAAGGGAATGCAATTTTTTTGGGACATTTTAGGTTTTTCTTTGTGGAAGGACTAGAATACATCACTGTATTGCGTGGTTGTAATTTGTAAGTGTTATGTCTGAAATAGTTTCTGCGGGAACTGATGTTTTGGATACTTCTTACAATTTAACAAACACAAAATTTTCTGAAAAAGGGAAGTAAGGGATTTATAATAGAGGTGGAAGCTTGGTTTTTGAGGTGCATACCTCTATGCTTCAATCTTTATTATGTAGAAATGTCAATGGATGGCTTGAGTGTGACTTCTATGGTGGATTTTGGCTGTCTAGTTATCATGTCAAGGGTAACCAGCAGAATAATTTTAGTTGGAGCAATCACCGAAGCATATTTCCAATTTGGATATCATATACTTTATTTTACTCGCTGATGTTCTTGGCCCAGCATTATGAATGAGAGGAATTCCATTAACAATGTGGAATTTGTGCCTTTTGTTTTTCATAACACCTTCCCACCATTTCCTTCTATATTTGATGAATAAATAAACATAAAGTTTTGGTAGATGCATGAAACATGAGCACTTGTTGTTTTTCTTGCACACTTTTCTTTTTTCTGTTGGATAACCAGGCATAATTTCTTTAAACCATTTGCTGCTTGCGGCATTCTAAGTCCTTGTCAGTAATTTATCTTGCCATGGAATTCTTATGTAAATGATTAAGTTAGAAAGTGTGGTTTCATTTTGTTCCATTATCTTCCATTTTTTGTTTTAAGTCTTTGGGGTTGCTGTATTTCTGGATTTGGTAGTATATTGTTACCTTGGTTGCAACCTTGAAAAATGCTAATGTAAATGTTGTTATTCTTGCCCTGTCTGCCATCTAGTAATCAGGGATCTTCTTTGAAACAATGAGAATAGTAATATTCGAATGCATTATCAAGGTAAGGAGTCAAATTTTTCTGCAGGTCACCTTAAACTACCTGTGTATTTTACATGTACTCTTTAAAAGGGAGAATGGTTCTAGAGGTTGACAGTCTGGCACTTGGATGGAAATCCAAATGGTCACTAGCATAAGTCCATGCAATATGTGTCAGACTGAAAGGCAGAAACTTACCGTACCATTTATTTCATGTCCATGGCATGAAGTTGAATACAATGAGGCTCCTGAATGTATTATGGGACTGGGGCATACAGTTTAAGAAATAGTTTAAGGCCATGACATGCTACAATACAGTATGGAGTGAAAATGACTCTCTGCAATTCGTGTAGCTATCATTGGTTGCATGCCTACTGAAATATAAATGACCCATATGGTATATCCCTGACTAGTGCAGAAAGGTGAAATGGGTCTATCTGTCAGCAAATGTCTGGGATAAGGCTGCGATAACTTAATTATGCTCCAAGGAATAACTGGGCGGGAGAGTAAGAGGACTGGCCAAAGGCAAAATGATGCTTCTATGTGTGTATTTCAACTCAATGGTTTTTGATGGGTAGTCCTGTGTATTTACTATTTAACATAAAGTTGGAGCTGTACATTTAATGGTCATGACACCATGGCAATCAATAAATTCCATCTAAATCATTTGCTTGCTGACATATATTCGGCAGCCTAATTTGCTGGAGATATAATTGCATCCTTTTGAAATTGCTTAGAGATTTTTTTTCTTCCTGTGGCTGGAGATATGTTATGTGCTATGTGCCTTATTAAGTACTAGTTTGTGCAGTCAAGCAGCAAGCCAGATGGGGATATGACTAGATGCCACCTTTACTTGTAACTAAGATGTGGTGAAATGGCTGCTGTGTTCAAGTATTTTGTAGGTTCCCATTTTCCACATTTTCACTTTCATGCGTTTTCTGTGTGCTCATCACATATTTTATTAAAATACCGAAGTTCATTTATCATTCTGAACCTTTTTCTGTGAGAATGATGTGCCTTTTCGCAGTGAAGTTCGCTGCCGATGCTTCAAGGCTAAAAGTAGTACCCTCCCTCGTAATTCAGTATTGACTGAGTGTGTTTTATTGATTGCAGATTGCTCGCATGCTTACTGTTAAGCGGGAAAGAGAGATTGAGGAGGGGGTTGGGAAGAGGCTGTCAAGAAAGTTGGACAGGCAATGGAAGAGAAGCATTGTTGTTAGACCACCTCCATCCTTGAAGAAATTGCAAGAGGAAGAGGCAGCTGCAGAAGCTGAAAAATCTGCCTGAGCCAATTGTATTGTATTATTCCTCAATGAATTTGATGTAATTTCATGACATAGGAGGAGCAGCATCCTCCTTCACTGATTGCGTAATTTTTCCTCCCGGTCCCTTTATTCTTCCCTTTGCCTTATACTTGACCTTTTCTTCTTTAGCAAAGTACTGATTAGTCTAATAGCTTGCTTGAATGTTACTATTGAGCAACAGGAAAAGAAAAATCCTCATAATATTGTTTTATTCCTAAACGCTGCAGTTTCATTTTCCTTCATTTCTTTTTTTCATACCTCCCGCTCAGTGTCATTCCCTTATCCACCTCCAACCACCACGAACAACCATGGAAGAAGAATCGCCGCCGCCATCAGATCTCTCAAGTCCGAATCCAACCAGTCCCATGGACCATGCACTCCCAAAAAAGCACCAAGCAATGCTAGACCGCCTGTCCAACCGCCACCAATCCCGACAAAAAACTGCCTCCACCGCCTCCTTCCTCTCCACATTCACCGATTTCAAAAGCTCAATCGAATCCCAACTCACCCAACACAACAGATCCTGCTCGCTTAAAATCTCATATAGCCAACATCTCCTCCCTCGAAAAACTCGTCGCTGAAAGCTCCTACTTTCTCCCTTGTGAAATCCGCTCCTCTCTTAAATCCATCGAAAACTTAAAGCAATCTCTCGGTAAATTGAATTCCCAACTTGTCCCTAAGAAATTCTCCTTCAAAAACAAATCCACAAGTAAACCAAATTCAATTCCAATCCCACCAAATCCCGACAATCCAAATCCATCAAATTCCTCTTTCACTTTCCGATTCCTGGAACCAAGAAAATCAAACTCTAACAAAAAATTTCAAGAATTTTAAAGAGTTTGGAGAATTTTCGCTGTCGGATTTGAATTCATGTGAAGTGAAATTGATTAGCTGTGTTAACGCAATGTTTGTTAACAGATTGAGGAATTGTAGAGTTTACACGGGACCTGTGATTGGTTCAATTTTGCTAGAGGAAGTAGAGAACTGCTTGTTTGTGTTAGCATCGCATCAGATTATGCGAAAAGTTGTGATTTTTATTTGAGAGTGAGGAGTGGGCTGATTATTGAGGATTGTGGAGCTGTGAGATTCGCGCCGTTTTTTTTGAGATATGAGGGGATTGAGGAGGATTTGAGGGAAGCTGGGTTGGAAGAGGAGGATTTGAATTGGGAAAATGTGGATGATTTTAATTGATTGAGAGCGGTTAAACCACCGAGTTGGTCGGTTTTGGAGGACAGTGAAAGGATTGGAAGAGTGGAGGTTGAGGATCCTGAAAGAGCTGAAGCGGAGTGGAGAACACGGGGGTTTAGAGTGCGAAACTTCAAATAGTTTGTTATGCGAGTTTGGGTTCAGGTAATGTGATTTTTTGGGTTTCTGTCGTCTTATTTTGTGGGTTGATTGTGTTTTAGATGCTAAGTGTTGTTGAGTTTTGAATGAAAAGTGGGAAATGATGCTGTACTGCTATTTGGTTATTCTTGTTCCTCTGCTTTTGGATTCTCTTGTGTATATTTTTTTTTTGATTTCATGTGTTTTAGTTGCTCTTGTTATTGGGATGGAGGCTCTGTTCAGTCCAATTCACAGTTGATAATCTTATAGAGAACTGCCTAATAGATGCTCATTTTTTAGCTGCTTAGACAGTATATACTATATAGATTAGTGGGCAAAGACCTGAATAAATTTGGAGCGGAAACTGTTCCTCATCCTCAATAATAGTGAGTTTTATGAGAAGTTCCTGTAAAAAGGAGGCTTGTCGTGAATGCTTTGTAAAGAAGTTTGTAGGCATCCAAGCATCCGTGTAAATTTAAAATTTGCAACACTTCTTCTAAGATTGCTTTAGTTTGAAACTAGAGGGAAACCTCTGATAACAGATGGACGACTTGTTATACAAAGAAGTGCAATACTGACATGTCAGGAGTGGCAGCAAAAAAATTAGAGTTATTGTTTGGAATCTTTACCCATTAGAAATATCTTGGTGCGCCACATCTGAAGTCTATCAGAATCAAACTTCACTTCAAAGGGGTGAACTTAAAAATGCTTTTTGTAATATAATGGAACTATTTTCTTGATCCATATCGACTATTATGAAATTTGATGTTAGTCCTGTTTATGTCGTTAATCCATCATGTTATTTTGTTAAATTGATCACTCCTTAACATTGTGCTAGGTACTAATTTTCTGGGAGGTTTATAGAGTTCCGATGTATTTTATTTTGGGTTCTTCCAAAGTGAACACTGTATCTCTTCTAGTAACTTTTTTTGGCAATCCCAAAACCTACGTAGGAGCTTTGTATTAACTTCATCTTGAGAGATTTGAAAAATAAAATGGAAAACAGATTCGAGTATGATTATGTTATTTGTAAGAGGAGGACTAGATGTTAATGGACTTTTGATAAAGAGAATTTGTGGTTGATTTGCCTGGCGCTGGGCCTTCAATGGCTTCCATCAATCTAGTGGCTTAATAAATTGCCATACTTTTTAACTGTTCAATAGTCCCGCAGCTCTTGCTGCATTGCTGAAAATTTTCTGCCAGTTAAATGAAAGAGCTTGGCTTTATGCTGCCAGGTTTATCTCCCTTCTGCCTGCAGTGATTGTTCCCAGTTCTGCTTTTCAAGGTCTCTATTGCTATGTGGGGGATCTGTTTGATGGTACCCTGTACTTCCATATTGCTGTTTCTTATATGCTTTCTATTCTAGTTACTTCTGTATGCTACAAGAGGTTGTCTTCTGATACCGCTGCAATTCTAAATATGAATTTATCAGCTGGTTTTTTTGGTTAGTTCTGCTCTTATGCCAACAATTGTTTAAACAATTGCGGGCATCTGGTTCAACCATTGAAGATTATTGCCCTTCATATGTTTTCTGGATTGTGGTCAAGTTTGCTGTTGTCATGGAAAGTTTCAAGGATCAGGTTGTTAACTGGATGCTTAAATCCTTGAAATGTCTGCTGAAAGTGAGTTGCTGTCATGACCTACTGGCTATGCTCTTAGATTTCTGATTGGATGCTGATGTTTTGCTGGGCGAGTACCTAGTCTGACGAGTTATCATGGCATATAAGCCTAGTACAGCATTATTGAAGCTAAAAAGTGCAGTTTGTGAGCTAGTTCTCAATTGCCGTTGAATTGGATGTGTTCTGGGGATTATTGCTGTTCTTTGATTGATGCTACATCTTTTGCCAGCACCTTCTCTGCAATAATGCTTCTAAGTTCATTCCAGAGATTGCTTGTAGTCCAATGATGATTTAAGTGTTGCTATGTTCTGCAGATGTGATTTTATTGCATATATGATGCTGTTGGGTGGGTCAACTTACACTTTTATTGTTCTATCTTGTTAACAAGACCATGACATGGGATTTTCAGAGATGGTTTATGTATGTAATGAACCTTTTAGTTTTGTGCTTTTGTTAATGAAATCCCTCTTTGCAGTCAAAGAAAAAAATTATAGACCAATCATCTCTTTTTTTGTAGGCATATTGATTTACACGTATGAATCACTCTATGTTAGATTTACTTTAAAGAAATTATGGCTGTTCATGAGCTCATCTATCTCTACTGCTTATTTTTCCAATTTACAGTTCTGGTGGCTGTTGACTGTGCTTAAGATTCAGAAGCAAGCTGAATAATCTTATCTGTATTTTACATGGACTATTTGGAGCACCTTCTACAACTGCACTTGTTTTGACTTTATGCTCTGACTTCATTGTTGGCATTTGGCTTTGTAGATGGGATCTTGCCAGTTTTACCATAATTATTCCAATTAGAAAATTTGTGTTACGTAAAGACAGGTGCTTTCCAGAGTTTAATTAATAGGAAAACATGAATTTGTTTGCTAGACCCACTCAAAGATTCTTTGGAATGCATGAATTAGGTGTCTGTTGTGAGTTTGGTATGGGTTTTGCCAAATGTTCTGTGATTTCCCTTCTGGCTTTGTCAAAGTGTGGGTTGGCAGCAGTAACCTGCTCGGCAATTCCCACAGGAAAAATTCTTCTACTTTCTCCTATACAGCATCTTTCGAAGTCATACCAGGGAAACTTGTATAGATTTTTCAACTTTCGAGCTGTTTAATAGTTGTTCCCTTGGACTCTGGTTACGTTAAGGGCAATTCCCACCTGACGTTTAGCATGGTTCACATGACTGTGGTAGGTATTTCTTTAACTGTCAAATCCTTGCAACATATTGCTTTCATATTAAGGATTCTTATGTAGGCCATAACAAGCAACTGCCATAATGAATTTAAGTCACAAAGTAGAGGTGTCATACATTGTATATATTCTATTCCCTTGTTACCAACTCCTGTTAAGTGATGTTTAGTTGTGGGCATGGCATTTTCTTTTTCGAGCTTTGACTTGATTCTCTCATCAGGTCCAATCATCTTTTATGATCATGGGTAGATCTTGATGATCTAATTCGTTCAGTCCTCAACTACAACCATGTGACCTAACTCTGCATGCATCATTATTTAAAGTTTTAAACCTGGTACTTGATTCTCGTATTCTCTATCCAGTAACTTAAGATATCCATCAGCAAGCCTGGATAATTCGATCTCTCTCCCTTTTTGCTCTCTCTCTCTCTCGGTTTTGGTTTATTTTCAGGTTTTAAAGTTCGTTTCCACTGTCCTCTGATAATTTGTCTTGATATGCGTCCTCCGCATGCTGAGTGGTGCAGTCCTGAGTGCTATGCGGAACAAGTATTCACAAGTTGATATGATTCTCAAGGTAGGTATGTTTTTATTTGCTAGTAATACCTGATTGGATTTTTTTTTTGGCTGCTGATGAATTTTTTTATGGACTCCATGTAATTGCATTTGGGTCTTTGTTTCAGTTTCTTGGAAACCTTCTTTCATGGTTTATGTAGTTTCCATCCCTCTTGCGTATTTCTTTAGGAGTGCAACATGCTCTTAGAAACACATTGATTGGTTCTTGCTTTAGATGCACAATACATACATTTGTCATTTGATTGTTGGTAGCTCAAAGGATGCTCTGGTCGTGCTGTTTTCGCATGCTGTGAAGACTTTATTGCCATTAATCTTGTTCTAAATGCTGCCCTCCTCAACAAAGATAGAATTGAGTGCATGATTAGCGGATCCCGTTTAGGTCTTTGGTGTAGAATCTTGTGCCTTGCAAATTGCAACCCATGAAGGTGGAGTAGAGTAGCTGGACACCACAACGTAGAGTAGCTGCTTTCCATTCCTAAAACCCCATCCCATCTCTCTTAAAATTTGAATCTAACAAAAGTCTCTGCTCTTAGCTCTTAACTCTTAACTGGAGGGGTGAGATGTCTCCTTGGGGACTTTTTGGATCCTAATTTGAACAGTTATTTATCGAATTTCCCTGCTTAATTATTAGATGCTACCTTACAATAACTTTTTGGGAGGCGTATCTACTTGAAGAGGTGGCCTTGGATGAGTCCAATTAAGCACGTCGGCCTATCAGGTCTTTTTAGTTTGAGAGAGTCAAAAGAGTTAGGTACAGGTTGGTTCCATCTCACTTCATGTGGTTCGTAGGAATAGGGTCGGATTGACATATTAATTATTAATAATTAATAACAAAAACTGTTGCTGAAATAACCGTTCATCTCCTCACAAATCAATCACTTCGATTACAATAAGCAATTTAAAACAATATTCAATTTAATCCTTGAACTATCATTTGCATAATTGAGCCTTTTTTAGCTCAATTTAGTACTCAATTGCATATTTTTTTATTAAAAAATATTGGATTAAAAGTCAGAGGATCAAAGTGAAAATAATGGGTAAAATAGGTGGTGACTTTGAATTTCATATAAAAACTTTATTTTAATCCCTATCTTTTTCGTTTTATAAGTGATCGGTCCTGTTAATTATCAAAATTTTAATTTTGATACAAAAATTCATTTCTCTCATTTTCAATTCTTTTTATGAAAGGAGAGAGAGATGACACTAGATTCCAGTGTAGAGAGAGAAAATGAATATTGACGATGATTCCGGCTGCCAAAAAGGTTGCAGTCGGTGTCTATGGGTTTCATTTCATGAGGGTATTTTTACCTAGGTGTTTTGTTTCCTTCTCCTTTCCCGAGGAAACATATTTGACCGCGAAAATATTTTTGGATTTAGGTTGATTTCAATTTTTTGATCTATTTTTTGGGTTTTTGGAGACTATGGATAGGTTTCTGAAGGTATTTAAAGTGTTTTCTAGGTGTTTTCGGTTAAATAGGTTGAAAATAGATATTTAAGCCAAAAAACTAAAACCTTATTTTCTGGCGACATGATCACTGAATTTTTCAAAAAGCAACGACGTTTCATCTACCGTCTTAAAAAATATATCATCCACCCCTTTAAGAAACTAAAAAAAAATAAAAGTTAGCCCAAGCATATGGGCTATAAGGCCCACACGCTTGAGATTTTTTTAATGTTCAGGACCATGTATCTAGACTCCTTTTGGATTTTTTCTATTATATATTTGGTTAAAAAGATTGATAAAAAAAAAATTATTGAATCCAATTGAGTCAATAAGCCGGGTCACAGGATTAAAGAATTAATTTCTAACATTCAGGCTATTATTTGATTATTTTTTTTAATGCTTTTTCCACCCTTCAATTTAAAAAAAAAATACAATTTCATCGTTTGTCATCAATAATTTTTTTTTATTTAACACAAACCTAAAAGAATACGATTTCACCATTTGTTATTAATTATGTACTTATTCTATCATGACATTATATGCTTATCATGATTTTTTTACTTCTAAAAAAAAATTTCATACAAAAATTATCATATGCTTTATTGTTGTATAATTAAATGAAAAATAATCTTTGGAATAAAAACAATTTATTGAATTTGATGACGTGTATGACTTGCATCGCGAGTTTCTTGGTTGACCCGAGTTCGCTTAAGTTTTTTTTTTTAAGTAAATGCTATTTTTATCGATTTTTATCTTTTAACATTGTTTTAATTCGGGATTGAGTTTTCCAAAAAAAATTCAAGATTATCCTCGTGAATTTTGCAGGTCAATCTATGTTAACTTAAGTAGATCAAATGTTTTTTCATCTCAATATTAAATAAAAAAAATTGTTTAATTCATAGTTAAAATCTATTTTTTTTTTAAAAGACACATCTTTAATGTCTAAATATTTTTATGCTTTAATTTTTTTTTTATTATGACCCCCGTCGTAACATAAGCCAATAAGCAAATAAGCTAATTGGAATCCAAGAGCCCTCTCATCAAAAGTCATTAGAGCAAATTAGAAGTTATCCATCTAGTGACAAATTATTGAATCACTCTTATTAGAAAAAAAAAAAACCCTTGAATCTCTAGCACCAGCAGGATGGAGTAGTTTGATTAAACAATAACCATAAAGAAATTGGCCCCTTTACCTGCAAAGTATGCATGTTTGCAAATTTTAGTCCTGGTTAGAGCATAAACTAAAATAGATGGCATATTCATTGTAGCATCAAACTCATTCTCAACTCGCTTGTTAACTTAAGCAATGCTTTTTTTTTCTTTTTTCTATCTTGATTTTCAAACTTTTAATTATTGCAAGTTCATCCTCCAAAGTTATGGCATCATAGTTTCTTATATACTGTAATTCTTCCAATTTGTTTTGCCCCTAATGTACTGAATTTTGGGTTATGTTTGAATATAGGTTCGGTTTTGATTTTGCAAAGTTAAAATTTAATAGAGGTCAAAAATACAAATTATTTGAAAACACATACCCATTTAGATTTTGGTGTAGGAAACTTTAGTTCGATCCCTAGAGTTTCAAATTTTCTATCATTTGACCTTGTTGTTTCGGAGATTCATGTTTCGGTACCAAACTTTATTTTCTTCACTTTTCAATCTCTGGTTGTTAAGGGCAGAAAGTTTTTGAAAAAAAAATTTTAAAAAAGAAAATAGTTCAATACCCACATTTTGGCCATCTAAAAGGGTGGGATTTATGTCAATGGGTTTGTCTTCCCTATAGAAGTCAATGAATGTGGTGTTTCTCTATAAAACATGCTGGAAAAAATATATTAGATCCGTTTAGTTTTTTTATTCATTTGAATTTTTTTAGAGTAAATTTGTGGTGTCTTAGGGTTACTATTTAGTTTATTAAAGTTTTTATAATATTTTTGAGGTGTTTTCAAGTAAAAATAAATTAAAAGTTAAATTTTTAAAGTCCAAAAGTTTGGATTTTAATTTAAGGTGACAAAAAAATTGACTAGAAGGGAACATGTGACCTATCCCAATAGGTAACATGTTGCTTAATTATTATTATTATTTTTTTCTAGGTGCTAACTTGAGCTTTTTGACTAGAGACCTAGCTAGCATGTGGGTATGATTGTTTTTATTTAAATATTTATTAATGCCCTATCTCTTATTGGTTAAATTATTTTGCTTAGATTTATTATTTAAATAGTGATTGATTTATTTATATTTTTTTAGTTTTATAGTGTTTCGAAGAAATTAGTTTAATTTATCTAAATTATTTCCTCTTATATTTTATATAAATTAGATGTATGATATCGTGATGTAAGTCTATTATTCCTTGCATCATAAGGCTTGCCATATCTTAGTATTATGTTTTTTATTAAATAAAAATCTAATTTTTTTTTATTAGCAATAAGAGTTAGTTTCTAAGATGGAATAAATAAAAACACATAAGATAAAAAGAAAAACTTGGGTAAAATTTTAGCATGGTCATTTATCTTCTGCTTGGATTACGAAGATTAGCTTCTCATTATAATTATATTTAATTAGTGATGATAATTATTTTTTATTTGTTAATTCATATATTTTTTAATTTATTTTATAAAGTATAAATAATATCTTTTGTTTTTTAATTTTAAAAAAATTATGATACATAAAATTATAATTATTATTATTTTTTACGTTAAAAATTAACTTGACTTGAAATCCAACCTGCTATGTTATAAGACTAGTTCAATGCTATTTTGATTTGGTCTAAGAGCTGCCGATTGCTTTAATTGTATTATTGAATTATAAAAACTATATTTTATAACCTTTTGTTTTTTTCCATTTCTTTCTTTGTTCCGAATCATTTTTTCAATTCCAACTCTTTGTTCTTGTCTGTGCTGATTGATTTTTTTTTATTTAATATTGAATTAAATATACGGTTACAAACGAGACAAAAGGACTTGAATTGATAGGTCAAATCTAGGTCAAGTTGGGCACTTTTGGATTCCATTTAGCGGGCCAGGATTCACCACCAGGCCCCAAGACTATGGACTGTGGACAGCGACGAACTTACTAACCCATGAGCTTCTCTTTGTCTTGATATTAGACAAATTGAATGCTTTGGAAGCCCTAATAGGAGATCCTAGTTGAATTGCTATTAGTACGAGGTGACACATACCTTACATGATTTTAATGGCGGATTGGTTGTCTACACATGAAGACGGTTCTGGCTTCTTCTTCTTTTTATGCGTTCTCAGTTGCTCTTTTTTCATTTTAAAAACAAAACTCTATGGTGATATATATCAAGAAGCTCTCTGACTGATCTACCAAATAAACTAGCTGATGTGTACATACTCTAAAGTTTAAATGATTCTTGGTTAATTTGTTAGCGAAGATCATAATCAGTGTTATCCCTTAATCATCATAACATTAACTGCACTCATTCTAGCAAGATCAGAGATAAGAGAGAGAGAGAGAGAGTTAGGTCTCACTGTCTTAGCTCAATTCATTAGAATATACTTCAAGAACATGTAAGATCGAACCTGAACTAGCTAGGTCTAGGATGCCTGTGTAGACACACATCAAACTTAGATGGATTTGTTGAGCAGGTTATTTATGTTTGCAAGCTGCAAGTATTCAAATTAGAGCTGATTTTTCTGCACCCCAGTTGCTAATCACAGTAATAATGTTAACTGATGCTATTGTTTATAAAAAATAGAAGAGAAATTCTAGCTATATACGTACAATATTAAATCCAAGTTAAATTAAATATCATATATATGAGCATATCTGATTAAACAGGAGGAACAGGTGGTGCTCTTAAAGCTTGAACTTTGAATCGTATATATACTCTTGGTAACACAACAAGCAAAAGAAGACAAGTGCACGGATATTGATGCATAGCATAAAATACTTTCGATTACAGATTTAAATGCTACATTGCAATATTCTTCATGCCATAAGTTTATGATTTCCCAGTGAAGAAAATATGGCATCAGTGTGCAAATCAACTAATTGCATGATTAAAATACATCAGACGGAGGTGTAGCTAGGACTAGGGCTAGGGCTAGGGCTAAGGACCCAGAAGATGAGTCTCATGTAAATAGTTGCGTATGACGACTTTGTTTTCTCGTGAACAAACACGTCAATGATAATTATTGGCTCACCATGATTTGGTAAGTGAAGGTTGCTATGCTATTCTAAGGACCCCTCTAATTTTCTTCTTATGTCAATTCCCAAGAATTAAATGGACAGTATTGTTTTTCAACACTAGTTTACTATATATTCTTTTGTTTAATCCGTTGAATTTTGAAGCATAGAAGGTTCTGCTTCTTTTCTTTTTTTCAATGATTTTCTAATTCCCCTTTAGTGTGTAAATATTGTTTGCTTCATACATCTCCGTTTGTTTTTGCTTGTATGTTGAATCTAGCATGATCGCGATAGTTTTTTTTTTTTTTTTTTGAATTCTTAAGCTATAGTAGTCTTAGAGTATATATGTTGTCTTAGAGTATATATGTTTAATTTAACATGGGTGGAAAATTAATGGGGAAAAAATTATGTACTAATTATTAATTATTCGGCAGTAATTTCTCACCTGAAATATTAGCAGTAATTATTTGTACATTTTGTTAGCTACCTCCACCAAATTAATTGAAAACGCATGCTAGTAATAGGAAATTATATATATTTGCTCCTTCTGTAACAATTTCTGACATTTTATCTAAATCATTAACTCCATGATATTCAATACTCAATTATGATTGATTAGACTTCATATTTGGAAACTTGTTTTTGGATATTACTGTTTTGATTGACTTGTTCTTATATAATTTATTATTTATTTATTTCATCAGAATTATATCCACTTCGTTCATAAATATTTTTGAAGCAAAAATCATATATATACAACCTGAGTTTTAGTTTTACTATATGTAAACGATATTGTTACCAGGGTGCGAGTAAATTTAAGCATGAACAGCTTTACCTTTACATCTTCATTTTAATTTGAATGCATATTCTTATCATGTTCTTAAAAAATTAAGTTAATTTCCCCTTAATATATATATATATATTTTTTCAGAGATAAACTACACATCAAATCATCATCTTAATTTCTAGGGAGAATTATATAGAATCATTAGATGCAAGAATATTTATTGAAAAATGATCAGGCGATCTTCATTCCCTGTTTATTTCGAGGACTTTATAAAATGGTCTCCAACATCATATATATATATATATATATATATAGTTCCTACAGATCTGTAATAAACCTATATGAAGCATAAGAAAGTTCCAAATTGTCTGCAAGAACTATATGTATCACGTATAGTACATAGCTTTAATCATATTATATATCAAAAAATGATTTAGATATAGTCCCCAGCAGCAATCCTTATAAAAACAAATGATATCTAGTACATAGCTTACTAAAAATAATTAAATAAACGTATAGTACATAGCTTCAAAGGATAATTAGTTGAGGGATCACCTATGTTATCTATTTAAAAATCGTGCATTATTATAAAAAAAAAAATCGTTCATACCTACTAAGTTGTAAAGGCGAACGGCCGGATCCTTAAGTTGGTGGTAATTATTTTGGTGGTCTCTGAGCCTGAGTTTCTTCTTGTCAAAAGTTGATGGAAGCATACAATCAATCAGGGCTATATAGCTAGCTAGCTAGCTAGCTAGGCAGTAGCTAAATCAAATGAGAAGATTGCCCAAGTGTTGTGTAAATTTAATTAGGTGCATAATTAACATAATAATTAACCAAACTATCAGTCTCATTGTCTTTCGCAGTCCTTGGCTGTATATGTGATGTCATTGTCTATTGGAGTTAAGCCACCAAATCAAGACATGGTAGTTGATGGGATCAAAACAATGATAAAGCTAGCATACTACAAAATTTCTTCATTAAAATACTGTTGTTAAACCTAAATATTTCCCATAACAAAAATATTCTTCATATTATATTGTATTTTTGTGGCTGATTGCTTGTAAATCAATTCATATATATATATATTCCTAAGCCATAGTGCTGGCCATAACGGTTGAGAAAACGAGTAGCTAGATGCTGTATGATAGTAATACTATAGTGGGGGTGTAAGCAAGAAGATTTGAGCATTGTTTGATTATAAATTCAATCAATGGCCCTAAGTCTTAGTGTCATGTCAGAGGTTATATAATCTTAATCTTAAATTAGTTTATGGTCGCCATATGGGCACTTTGTTTAATGGGGTAAATGACTTGATTTCCATAGTAAAACATTTTCGACGTGTAATTATCATTGAAACAGTAAAGATATGATGAAATTAGCATAGATTTTTCATACCCCACATTAATTGTTGTTGTTCTGTGGCTATTAGGGTAGTTAGGCCATGAACAGTAGAAAGGAGTTGGAGCTAGTGTTTGATGCATGTACACAAATACTGCTCTCGTGTACTATACGCAGTACAAGCCTTTCTTATATATAAACTGTTTTTTCTGCACTGTCTGCTTGTTTCACTCTAATCAAGTGCTTAATGATGCTTGAGGCAACTGTCACTGTCCATAGTCGAAGAAATAACCTCACTAGTCCAAGCCAATACATACATACATACATATCTTGGCTTATTTATTTAGGGTTAGAGAGACAATTGATAAATATACTTCAATTAGATCAATTTTTCCCTCTAATATGACTGTGTTAGCCTATAGGTTATCTGAGCAAGCCACATGTATTATTGGATTGAAAATACTGGACCCTTACTGATGATGGCTTTTGATGGAAACTGCAAGTGGCTTTGTCAGTCAATCTACCTCTATATATATCAAATCCAAATACATTGATTCGAGGGGCTAGCTAGACCTCATCAAATCCAAAATTTATTTGAGCTGCAAGTGGTTGTTTGGTATCCAATTTTTGATTCGAGTCAATTGGCTGGAGTTCTAAAACAATATGTATATATCACGGGTGCATAATCTCTCAGTACTGTTTATTATATTCCCAAAAGATAATGCGTGCGAAGAAAGACGATCGTATATCTCTGAATCGATCTCTCTCGACTGTTCCAATTAAGAACATATAATAAGGCTTATATTCTATTCGTGATTCTATGTATATTATATGTTGAATCTTGTATATGTTCTTAGCCCCATTGATATATATATATTATGGTTGCTTTCCTTCTGCATGGAAATGGAGCAACAGCAAACCTTATACGTGGCATGGGGGAGGCATGGAAAGTCCGAGTTTAGATGTATTGGGTAGAAACTTAACAGAACAAGCAATTTAGTTGTTTAGCTGACACAGCTATGATATTTTCTAATCATTAATTTAAAATAGTTACTAACTTTAGGTGACATCACTTACCCTCTAAATTCTTTATTGAACCTGCTTCTTTTCAATGAGAGGAGGGTGGTCCAACAGACAAGGAACCCTAGTTGAAGAAGCAACCCCTCTCTCTCTCTCTGCGAAAAAAATCTTTTTAACTAGCTTTCGTGAAGAAGGTGGTAATAGGTTTCTTTAATTCTCTCTCTTGAAATCTAAGATGGGAAATCTTTTTTTATTTCTTTTATATAGTAGTAAAATTTGTGCCGACAGTAATACATACGAGGCAAGTAAAGGGAAAAAGGAGAACGGAAAAGCAAATTTAATGAATTCTCACTTCTCGTCGTGTTGCTTTGACTCTATGTGACCATTGATTCGATGTGCTTTTGAACATGTTTAGCTTTTCTTTTCCTATTTATTTAAAGAGAACGTGTTTAGGTTAAAAGAACTCCCTTGTGAAATAATATTCTTACAGAAATATCTTCTTTTTTATTATTTCTGAGAACTATATATATATATATATACGATCTTAAATATTGCAATATATCCAAGCTATGATGGATTTGTTTTCTCTTATATATATAGCCATCAAAGGTATTTTGCTAACAGGAAATGCAAAACCATCACAGGAAAGGAGAATTTGTAAAATCCCAATAAAAGTGTATTTATATGTATATACCTAGAGCAATCACTTTTTTTATGTATTAATTTTAATTTATTTAGTTTTCCCATAATTATTTTTACCAAATAATAATAATAAATCTTTTCCATGAACATATCCCGTATGAACAAGATTATCCGCGCTTTATCCCGAGAAGAAAAGCCCGCAGAGAGGGCGAGGGTAGTGTTGCGTGAAACTGCATATATTGCGAGGACCCATTTTTCGGTTTTAAGGCACTTTATTATATTTATCTTTTGACACGATCGATGTATAAGAACTCCTTGATTTTCCACCTTTAAAAAGGAAATTTGGGTAAAATCTCTCTGTTTATGATACAGGACAACGAAGAAAAGGACGAAGGCATCCACAAATGTCATAGACGCATTGTCTTGATGAGGTTTAAACTCAAAGGAGAACGTGTTTTAGGTTTTAAAGACGGTAGAAATTCAGTGTTTGCTGCACCAACTTCTCCTCTAACCAGCTACCTCAATGGTCAAATGGGTAATGTCCTTTTCATCATCATGTTACTATCTCTGAGAGTTAGTTTTATGATTAAACTTAAGCATTTTGACAACCATTTACCCCGCACTACTGAAAACATTGGTGATTAGTTATGTTATTGGTTGCGACGTTTACTTTCTTGTAGAAACTAGAAAAAAAAGGTTATACAATACAATCTTGCAACGATGTGTTAATTCTTCGCATTACCTGCTGCAATTTCTTTGCTACGTTATTTATGGATACTACGGAGAATTAGAGGCAAATTTACTTACATCGACATTAATTTACACACACACACAAGTGTTTTTCTTTATATATATATATTATAAGAGAGGAAGGGTGTTTTGGCTAGTTTTCTTGTAACAAGTTCAAGTCCTTCTCTGATCGAGTAAATCACTGTACGTATTTGAAATAGTATATTCATAAGGATTATATATTTTCTTATTATCTTCTTAAGATTTAAGTACTGTAGATAATAATATAGAAAACAAACTCAGCTACAGTACAGATAAGAATCACGCATGATTGCATGCTATGTATATATGTGGCTATCTGCTGCATTATTGACGCATGCATGTTTATATTCTTCCTTGGTTATTTTCCATATCATTTAGAAAATATAATTATGCATGGAATTAAGCAAGCCCCAAAGTCCCACTTGTAGTAGAAAGACTTGGACGATTATCAAAATATGGACGCCGGTGTGGGGAGGGGAGAGAGATAGGTGGCCTATTAGCACAGTGGTTGGTTAGAATGCAAAATCATCAAGCACACGTGGAAAGCTGGAACGAGATCCATTTGAGTACTCAATTCAAAATATACAAGGTAATGAAGGACAATACTAGCTAATGATCTTATGCCCTACATTGCATCAGGCAATCAATAAAACTAATCAACTTGCCACTCCTTTATTAGGAAATTGCTAATTCTAACATTTGTTAGTGATATCGTTACTAGATTCACTCATATATATATATATATATTCCCTTATTTTGTGCTCGTTCATGGGACATGAATGACATGATAGAGGTTCCAGTGAGTTGGAGGAAGAAAACAACGCTTGGAAGTTATTATACTCCATCCACTAGCTAACACGAATGTGTGATTAATTTATAGATCATTATTATAGGTCTAATAATTTCTAATTAAAAGGTGGCCATATATACAACCTCACCATTCAGAACTACATTTCGTTTAATCCTTTGATCCCCAACCTAACTTTAGTTTTCTGGGTTTTGTGGTTAAATTAAGTTCTTGCTAAATCCCTCTTAAACTAATTAAGTTTTAAATAATTTTCCAATTCCGACTTACTCTCATATCGAATTCCGAATGATAATGTAAGAAGAGTAGTACTGTGCATTAACCAACCAACTTATTAAACCTCAAACAAAAAAAACCCTTAAAACTTACGCATGAATCAGTTTATTGGTTAGGGATTAAGAATGTATACAAATGTATTAGCTTATGTTTATATATTACCGCGTTTCGTTCACACCAAGAAAAAAAAAGTTAGATTACATTCTTCTCACAGAAGACTTCCCCAACTTTCCTCACGAGGACGCGTGGAGTTGGATATGGTGAAACTATATAAATAACCATCGTGTAGGAATATTATAAGTAATGTTCGCTTTATATTTATGTGATGAGATCAAGTGAACATATATATATATATAAAAAAACTTGTGATCCTTTCTTTCATTTCATTATGTGTGGAGAGTTCACATTTTGGAGTCGTATGATTTGTTAATTAATTTTCTAAGAAGTCATGATCTTCACTTGCAGATGGATATGTAATGTTTTTGAGAATCTTCCCTGCATATTCATTCATTAATTAATTAAAAGACCTGTTTCCGGAGCTCCTCTGGCCTTATTCATCAATTGTTTTTTCCCTCTAGAAATTAAAAATTAACAAATATGATTACTGTTAGTTACGAAACATTCAGCGCTGTGATCAGGAGAAAAGAAGAAGAAGAAGAAGAAGAAGAAACAAACACAATATATATATGTCGCTGACCATTGAGAAATCGAATTTCAAAGTCTCCATTAATAAATTCATAAATTATTCTAGAAACTAGATGTGCATGTCTCTATTCGTGACAAATTCGCTTAACTTGTTTTGTTTCTGAGTTTATTACATGAAAGTTGTTGTATTTGTCTGTTTTTAATGAAAATATGGAGGAAGAAAGTGACTACCAGCTAATTAGTAACTGGAATTTCCATTGTTTTTCTTTTTCCTTCTTTTTTTTTACCCAAATCTTTAATGCACGGGGCACTTTTTTTTAATTATTTTTACTATGCTGTTTTCTTAACTGTTAAATTTTTTAGGTTTCAAAGAATTCCAAATGAGTTCAAAGCGTGAATAAATATAAATTTTTATCCTGTCATTTTATCAAATTAAAATGTTTCTTGATCATTCTAAATGTCTAATTATATTAAGATATTCTTTAAGAATGATTTATTTATTGTTCTTTTTTCTAGTTAGATTATGAATTTCAATTTAATTAAAATTTTACTAATTCATTAGGATATTTCTCTTGTATTAAACAACTCTGGAGGCTATTTTCTAAGAGTAGATTGATGAATTATTGACTTTCATAATATATTTGAGTTTGCAATATAATTGTTTCTATAATTAAGGGTTGTACCTTAGGCTTGAGAACCCTAGTATTTTTCTTTATAGTTTAGGATTGTAAAACTTTAGAAATTAAATGTTCGATGTACAAAAGGTACTGGCAAATTAGACCTTCTCATTCTGTGTGATGCATGAGTGAAGGTCATTTGGATAACTATGAGGGCTCAAAAGGCAGCGCATGCAAAGAACCGCCCAGTAGCATATACTAGATCGAGTGGAGCATTTATCAACAAAAATTGCAAAATGCTTAAACCATCTGACACTATATATATATAAAGGGAGGCATAAACATGAATCTTGATGTGGAGAGGGATGTTGACACTATAGGGCAACTATTTTGTTGGTTGTTTTTGTTTTCAGGACTAAATTAACTAGACTAGGAAAATAATATTTCTTATTATTTTTTCCATTTAAATTAGTATTTTCAATTTAATTAAGATTTTACTAATCAATATATTTTTTGTTTTTTCTCGTATTTAAACAACTAGGAATTTTTTAGAGGAGATTGATAAATTATATATTGACTTTCAAAAAGTATACTTGAGTTTTCTATATAATTAAGGAATATAACCTCGAGAACCCTAGTTTTTTACTCTAGAGTTTAGAACCACCTGTAAAATTACTTTGGGGACTGATCAGTAACCCTATCCAAGCTATGTATGGCTGCCAGTGAAGGGATAGAAAATTTGGAGGTGGCCCAAGCTAGTGACGTGATGTTATTTCACGTGATCCTCTATTGGGAGAAAAAAAGGAGGAAATTACTTGGAAAAAGAAGAAGAAGCAACATAATGAGAATTCTATTAGTCGTAACTAACGTAATTGTTGCTCAATGTGGTAATTATGACAATAAAGAACGTATTGTGATTGTCATGTTAAGTTTGCTCCGATTTGCTAATTAATTAACGGGCACTTATAAAAAGTTGAAAAATGCGTAAGCTGGCCAGGAATTTCAGAAACTGGTGAGGCCCCATCTTCATTCACTGATAATAAAAACATTATGTTAACATGATTCACAGTAATTTAGAGATCGCTGGCATGGCGATGCACTGGGTGACGAAGGAGGCAGCTTAATTTGTTGCGTGCATGGATTGAGCTTCTGTGCTCTGACCATCGAAGACGTGCCATCTGTTCCCTGATGCTGACCTCTTTCTTAGTTTTAGGACTTCTGCATTAGTTTGTTTTTGACCATCATTAATCATTCGATATTTGGATCTCAAATTTGCCCTCAGCATTTTGAAGTGTAATAATTATAGAACTACCCTACCTTGCCCTTGGGGGACAGCCTAGCTAGCTAGCTAGCTACGCTCTTTAGATATGAGAATCTGTGAATTCTTGGAAAATATATATGTATTTGATAGGCTTCCTGATCTCTACAATATTGAAATGGAAGACAGGCTTTTTCATGCCTCCCAATGTATAGAAAATCTGCACCAGGGATATACTTCTGAAGTTCTGCTGATATTGAGGTTAGAGGCCAGTCGCGGATGGAATATTGGAATCCAAAAACTTTGTGCCCTACCACGAGCTAGCTGTCTTGATTGTTGAACATATTTTAATAGTTGGCTGCTTAAAATATTATGGCCGATTGATTAATTAAGAGTAATTAATTACCTTAGAGGGAGGAGACGGAGAGGGCATAGCTGACATTTCAAGAAGAAAAAGGTTATTGTTGTTTTGCTTAGCAAATGGGAAGCTACCACATCAGCCTGCTTCTTTTTCTGTGCTCTATTATATCAGGGTGGCATGAAACATGGAACGCATATAAATAGCAAGCCTGCAGTTAATGGTTGGATCATAGGGAGCCTAATCTTAAGGTGAAAAACATAGGATACAGTACTGTCTTATACTCTTGAAAATGGGCAGGTCTCCTTGCTGTGACGAGAGTGGCCTCAAGAAAGGTCCCTGGACCCCCGAAGAAGATCAAAAACTTGTCAAATATATCCAAAAACATGGTCATGGAAGCTGGAGAGCCCTCCCTAAACTTTCTGGTATGTATTTTATCTATCTTTCTGTAAATATAGCACAGCTCCATCCCCGTCTCTCACTCTGTCTCTAACAAGGAGTTTATTTTTGCAGGTCTTAATAGATGTGGAAAGAGTTGCAGGTTAAGGTGGACAAACTATTTAAGGCCAGATATCAAAAGAGGGAAATTTTCTCAAGAAGAAGAACAAACAATTCTAAATCTCCATTCTGTCCTTGGCAACAAGTAACTAGTTAAACATTCACCTTTCTTTTTCGCCGCATCTTATTTACTGGATTATTCATGTTATTTGTACTTATTTCCATATTCTTCTACTTGTTGCTTTGAAGATGGTCTGCAATTGCAAGCCACCTACCGGGTCGGACCGATAATGAAATCAAGAATTTCTGGAACACCCACCTGAAGAAAAAGCTCATTCAAATGGGTTTTGATCCCATGACTCACAGGCCTCGCACCGATATCTTCTCAAGCTTACCTCATCTTATAGCCCTAGCTAACCTGAAGGAGCTCATAGATCACCATTCATTGGAAGAACATGCTCTGAGACTACAAACAGAAGCTGCACAAATGGCAAAACTTCAATATTTGCAATACCTCCTTCAACCTCAACCTCCTGCAGCTTCTAATACTGCAACAAGCTCAAACAACCTAAACAATATCGGTACTCTTAGTGACATCGAAGCCTTTAATCTCTTGAATTCACTTGCTTCACTCAAGGATAGCCCAGTGTCAAGTTTATCCCAGTTGGATTTACCGGCTTCCTCTCTTCAAGGGATCAATGATATTTCAATCCCCTTCTCCCATTTGCCTGACTTACAAATCCCTTGCAACTATCAAACACCACCAACCAAGGGAATGGCTCAAGCTCCTGAGTTAACAGTGTTTAGTCAAGGAGAGAACTCGCCCATTTCTCCATTTCAGTTTCCTTCATCTTCAACTCCATTTCCTCCTTCTGCTGTTCCACCTGTAACACAGATATCTAGCATGGTCAACAACTTGGGAGATGCCTCTAGTACTTCAAGCTATGGAGAAGAAGTTCCTTCAGTTTGGCATGACCTCCTTGAAGACCCTATGTTTCATGATATTGCTTAGCTTAAATTTTCATATATGTGAAAAAGGTTTGGAGTTTCACCACCACTTCACTGTGTAATAACACAACATATATACACTGTTTGTAGCTGTACGTATGTATACTTTAGGACATTGCACTCATCATGGTAGATAGATTTACATGCATGTTTTATAATTTAAGCATAGGCTTTCATCATGGAGTGTTACCAACCATTTATATGCAATTGAGAGACTGATTTTACTGAGAGATCTCATCTGATTTAATTGCCATTTTTTTCCAGTAAACAAGTTTCTATAGCTTTCACAAAGCTAGCTAACATCTAGCAATAATGTTGCATGAATGACCAGTGATCTTCATGGCAGGTAGGTCATGAAAATTAATTATTTCTTGCATCTATACTAATATTAATTAAAGAATAATTACTTAAAATACTAGATTCTACATTGCTTAATTTGTCTTATCAAATAGCGAAGATGTTTTCCTTTGTGTCCTGATACGTGTTGACATATCTATTACATATGCATCAAATTAATAATTGCCTTGAACTTCTCTTCTTTCTCATTTTAGAAAACTCTTGGAATCTTAGAAGAAGCATACACATAAAATATTGTATAAATAAAACATGTTATACCAAAATCCTCAGCTCTCCATTTCTCATATTTGTGTGTTGTATTTTGTAAGTAATTGACAGAAGTCTGAAGAAAATAACAGAAAACCTAGAAAACAAATACTTTGTTATTATTAAGGAAAGAGAACCTATATATGTAAATACCATATATTATATAGAAATAGTTATTATTTGTAGTACATTTCATCATTATATTGTATACAATTCTAAAGGTAGAAATACAAAGGAATGGCTTCCCTTATTAACAACCATCAGGTCCATCACAATTATACAAAAAACTATCTCTCAATCTTAACTTGGTATCATAGCAACAAATCGTCCAGTAGCTCTCTCAATCTTAACTGTTATATATAATATATAAAAGTTGCAGCCCATTAATCTGTAGAGCTTCACTGATCAGAAGTCGTGATGTTCACACATGAGAAAAAGTTTTTTGATCTGCAGTTTTCTTTGGTAATTAATGTTTCTTAAATATATTTAGATCAGATATTTGACCAAACCTTTTGATCTGCCCCTAGCCAACCACTCTAAAGGAAGTGGATGCAAAAAC
>Ga0325410_1001318_pt1 | contig 27305 bp, 12 predicted proteins | sample PopdelMetagenome_16_FD_206182 | JGI IMG/M metagenome (GOLD analysis project Ga0325410, IMG submission 206182) | Populus deltoides microbial communities from Bellville, Georgia, United States - Xylem-PdIQD-R3 | ecosystem: Host-associated > Plants > Phyllosphere > Stem > Wood/Secondary xylem...
AAGGATCTGATGGAGTGGTGATTTCTCCAAAGAAGTTAGATTCGGTGACTGTGATTTCTCGAGGGGAGAACTGATGAAGACCCTGATAATGGAAGAGGAATACAGCAAGGGGATAAAGATTGGCACCCTATTTTTGACTTGGACAGGTGTTGTGACAGGATGAGCTGCTGTCAAACATAAGCAAGGAATAGGGAGAAATCTGGAGAACAGAAATTGCACGAGGGCACACGGAGATTGTGCAGGAGTACCCGTAGGATCCAACAAGGTACTGTAATGAGACAACAGGTGCAAGGAGAAGAAGTGTTCCCAGATGAAGCTCAGAGCAGAGACTGTTAAAGTTTGTACAGCAGGAAGTCTCTTATGCTCTTGATGAAGACAACAGGCGAAGACCTTTCCAATGCATGCAAGGATGGAAAAAGAGCTATTGTAGAAGCACCTAATTGAGGGGGTGCAAACGCCTGTGATAAAAGGCGACCGCCTATGATAAAAGGCGAAGACACCAAAGAGAGTTGGTGTAGGTGGAGCTGTCAAGCAGAAAGGCACAGAAGCTCCAAACATAGAAATTGAGGTGGAGGATTGCGAGGAGTATACCGCAACTTTCTCTTTCTATGTAGTCAGTGGCAGTAATCTCTCCCATAAGTGCACATGGTGGTAGAGACTTTTGGAGCCACTTCGAAGCATCTCAGCTGAAGGAGGATGCGGCCACCTATGAAAGGTGAAGACACCTTAGATGGAAGGTGTGTGTGGGCCGTGATAGGAGCCCCGGATCAGACCGCCCCATAACAACGGGCGAAGACACCTTAGAGAAGGTGTGAGGGCCGTGATAGAAGCCCCAGTTCAGACCGCCGTATGGTTACGAGCGGAGACACCTAAGGAGAAGGTGTGTGGGCCACGATATGAGCCCAGTTCAGAACAACCCCAGAGCCAATGTAATGGCTGGATATAAGTGGACAGGTGTATAGCCAATGAAGTGGCTATGATGAGTATGGAGACAGATGCAGGATTGACTTTCATGGATATTGCCCCCATGCTAAAGATCAATGAGCTAGAAGACATTTGCCTTGGACAATAAGTGTGTGACTTGTGGAGCATTAAGACGCGGCTGCTATGAAGAAGCAGAAGGGCATGCGCAGGTTCCGGGAACGAGTTGACTCTTGTCAAGGTGGTGAGCTCGGTAATGGCATTGTAATACTCAGAGTATGAAGACAGATATGGATCAACCTTTAATGGGCTGCCCCATGGTTAAAGGTGGAGAGCTACCTGGACTCTTACGACTAAGAGCGAGAGACTCACGGAGAAGTAAGGCGTGGTTCCTAGGGTGGAACAGAGGGCAGGCGCAACTCCTGGATGAGTAGACTCTTGGAAGAGTGGTGAGCTCGTGATCATATTGAGATACTCAGATAATGACTGTCGCACTTGGAAATAGAAATTTCTGTTTGAGGGGGTGTTGTAAGCCTTGGTGTAAGGCTTGATGAATCATTCCGGACCGAGCATGGTTGATACGCTCGAAGGGGAATGCAGTGTGTCCCAGAGAAAAGCATTAACACTCTTCAGATGTGAAGTGACAGACCATCTGGTTGTAGTGATCCTTTTGTGTGAGAAAAGGTGTGCTTTGGTGACTTTGGTGATTGAAAGGTTTGGCGAGTACCTGTAAACTTGGCCACAGACGCTCTCAGAATGGTAAGCTTGGAAGAGCTGCAAGATACAAGTTTGTGCTGAAGAAGCAAGAGGACAATTGCCCATATAAATGTCAAAGGGGGTGATTGTTGGGAGTTGCCATTATTGGGCAACCTACCCTAAGGAGTAGGGTTACCATTTGTCAATGGTAGTTGCACCCACCATTGACAAATGTATAAACCCATGTGCAGCTGCTGTTGTTGAAGAAGAGAAGCCACCATACTTGCTTATTTATAGGCATACGTGAGAGAGCAAAAGTGAAAGAGAGCTGTGAGTGCAGTAGAGAGACCAAGAGAGAGTGAAAGGCTGCAATGGCAGCAGCTGCAAGTGCAGCAATAAAAGCTGGGAGTTGAGTTTGAGTGAAGTGATCCTCCTCCTCCATGTATTGTGTTGTAATCCTTTCTCTATCTCTTAGATAATATGGACTCTCCCGTGGATGTAGGCGGTTTTGCCGAACCACGTTAAATATGTGTCTCAGTGTGCTTAGCCTCCTTTGAGCAACTATCAGTACACCCCCGGTCCGCGCATGGAGAAGCCGGGATTCCCCAACAACTTGTAGTTTGTAGTATTTTCTAGAATTAATCTCTGGAATCTTCTTTAAGTGCATTAAAAATTTAACAAAAACAATTAAAAATGCAGTAGCTAGAAGAATTTTGCAAAAATCCAATTGTTTTAGATAGATGAAATGAGATGATTCAGCTTACTTCATCTTTATAGTAGAAGGCTGCAATTCACTAAAACACCCCAAGTAGCTGTACGGAGTGTTTTGTGCTGGGAGAAAAGGTAGAGGAAGAACAATAAATTATGTTAATGATAAAAGCTTCAAAAGCATGTTAAAGCCAAGCTAGAAATACAACAGAACAGTGCGGACCTTGTTTTGCTAGCGAGTCTGCTATAAAATTTACTTCTCTTGGGTCATGAACAAAAACCACCTCTTTGAAGGATGCAATTAAGTGAACAATTTTCATCAGAAAGTACATGATGAGAAAGGAGCAATCCAGCAACACCATTTCCACAAATTCCTCTACACTTAGATTATCAAAGGTTTCTGCATAACAATTACGCAATCTAGCCTCCCTCTCTGCAATAGCTGCAATAAAATCCTTCACATTTACCTCGCTCAATTCAAGAAATTCCCTCAGGTACAGTCTCTTATGCTCTTCCATTCCTTTGAGCTCTTCTTTTCCGTAGTGAAGTGGGCCAATGGAGATCACTTGAGGTGTGTAAGCCTTTTCATTTAACTCACGTAATCGTTTAGGAACTCTGTATATTGAACAATTATTGGAGAAAGGACGCAAGATTCTCAACTTTCCTTCCACAGAGACTTCTAATTTTTCAATGTCAAGCGAACTATCCATCTGATCTCTTGATGTTCCAGCAACATCCATCATGTGCCTAGACATTCGCTAGAATCACAATTATCAATTTGTTAGATAAATGCTAAAAAATACTTCAATAACAGTTGTAAAAGGAGATGAAGAATGCACAATCAAACACAAGATTCCCAGACAACCACAAGAGCATCTGTAAGGAATCAAATCTGATTTTTTTTTTTCTTCTAATTGTAAATGTTTCACATAAATGCATGCCTTTGTCTACTTGAAAGAGCTAAACATAAAAAATCCATAACTTATCTAAATTAAAACTTACATGCATTTTTCTGAACAAAAAAACAAAAACGACTCGGTAGCTCTCACTTACACAAACTGTGAAATTCAGAAGTTTTTCTGAAGAGTTTTCTTGTCTGCTACTTTTTTTCCTGCAATTCTGCACCTCTTCTAATTCTACACAAAATTCTTCGTCAACGTTTTCGGACTTGGACGTCAACTTGAAAAGTAAGAAAAACTATGAAAAGCTACCTTTTTTTAAGTTACTTGGTAGTAAATAAACTATAGGGATAGATGTGAAAACATTGGATAATTTTAAACTATAGGGATAAAAGTGAAACATTGATAAATCTATAAAGGCAAAATACCAAAATGCTAAAATAAATTCAATGTTATTCAATGTAGCATCAGGAAGAAAATAACAATATGCATTAAAACAATTAACAAAGACATAAGAAGCCTATTGGACCCGAAAACAATATGCGTTAAAACAATTAACATACAGAACTGGTATCCAGTTCTATATGTTACCCAATTTTGGACTAAAAAATTTCAGTTTTCTGGGGGGTTTTTAGCGACAAGCTTTTCACTTATGTTTGATTATGGAATGCAAATTAGAGGTGTCTTCTTGTAAAATAAAAGGGTAAACCTCAATAATTATCCTTATAGATTCATCATTGTTCTACTTCTACTCTTATAATTTCAATTTTCCCACTATTACCCTTGTAGTTTTCATAAATTTCATTAATATTACTCTAAAAGCAATTAACAGAGACATAAAAAACCTGTTGGATAGAAACTTAAACACCTAAAAACTCTCGACAACCGGCAGTTTTAGAAGTTCTCGTTTCAAATGATGACAATCTACCTCTAGTGTCCAAAAGGTGTGCCGAGAATGGCAGACTCTCCCTCTTTAACATACCTTCCAAAATGTTCCGTTGCCCCTTTACAATTACTCCCATGGAAAGAAAAGGATTCTCTTTGATAATAATTAGCTTTTTCCAGAATATTTATTCTCCCATGGCTGGAGCTGACTTCCTGGCTGCCTTGTTGGCTAGCTGCTTCCTTGGGGCTTTTCCTCCGGTTGATTTTCTTGCTGTTTGCTTTGTGCCGTTGAAATAAGTGAATTGGGAAATAGGGTTGTCGGGTTTCTGATTGTTTCTCGAGAAAATGAAGGGAGGTTAGGGATTTGAGAGTTTTTGGCGCGTAGGGATAGGAGGTTCTGGGGATTTTTATAGGGCGAGGGGAGAGGTGAAAAGGAAGGGAGGAGACAGTGAAATAGGATTTGAGCCGTTGATCGGTAAGCTAATGGGCAGTGGAGATGGAGATCCGCGTACACGTGAAGTGGCCAATAGGATTGCTTCTTTTAGGCGGGCTCGTTTTTCATCTTATGGAGCTCCTTACCTCTCTTTGGGGAGACATTCTGGATCATGGATCTTAAAGTGATCAGCGGTTGTGAATGTTTAGAGAAGCGTGATGAGGATCGCCACCTGCGTACTCAGTTGAGTGACCAATAGAAATGCTTTATTTGCTTCCTTTTAACAAGTAATATACACAGCTTTTTGTCATGTTTGTTTCTCGAAATATAATATTTGAAAAATTATTTTTGTATTTATTTTCAAGAGATCTATAATAATCGGTTGAGGGAGAGATATGGGGATGATATATTGATCCATCCGGAATTCGATTCGGATTTGTGGCTGGAGGTTGGATCGTCAGGTGGACCCGATAAAAATCGGGTTTACGGGCTCTCCAACACTACGGCCGATAACTTGCGGTCGACCCGTAGTGTTTCAACCTTTGGGAGCTCCCAATCAATATCAAGCTTTCAATCTAAGGAGTTTGTGGCCTTGCAGCAACACACGGCTCAGTTCACCGAAAAATACTACCACCTATCAGCGGAGTATACGCAACTCAAAGCGTCTCATGCAGAACAAAGAGCGGAGTCTGCACAATAAAAAGCGGTTTATGAACAGCTTCGCGAAATGGTCATGAACATGGCAACACAGAGTGGAACATGTGCGCCTAATCCTTTTTGGTCGTATAACCACCAACCTCCTCCTCCAAGATCTCCTCCTCCTCCTCCAGCTCCACATTTATATTAATTTGTAATAAAAATTATTTACCTTTAAAACTTCATTTAATTTTTTTTTGAAACATATTCAGTTTGTAATTAATATTATTTAACTTTGATTTTTTTTTTTATGTTTAATATAAATTTTATTTGCATAATTGGTTTCTATTACAATTAATTTATATAGTTTTATATTATATATCCTAAATAATTTTTTAAAAACAAATTTAGAAAAAAAAATATTACAAAGGGTTTTACCGAAGGATTAATTCGGTCGGTATTTTAAACACTCACCAATGGACTTACCGACGGAATTAATCCGTCGGCATTTAACAGTAACTGCCATACTTACCGACGAATTTACAAACGGATATATTCAGTCGATATTTTATACACTCACTGACAGATTTACCGACGGCTAGTAGCCTAGCCGTCGGTAAATCACGATATCACCAACGAACTAAAAACCCGTCGGTATATTTAAAGCGGGAATCTTTTTTTTTGGCGCGCAAATTCCATCTGTAAAACCATTGGCAAATGATTTTTTTTGTTTTGCCAACCGATATAGCAACGGAATGGGGAATCACCGACGAAAGGAAAGCCGACAAACGTAATCTGTCGGTGATGACGTCGGTAAAAAAATCACCGACGAACTTCTAATCACACACCGACGGAAGTTTTCCGTTGGTAAAACTGTGAAATCTTGTAGTGAACGATTTAAAACATACAAAAAATAATTTTTAAAAAAAAACAAAAAGAAATTAATTTTTTAAAAATACGGGTACAATTTTAATGCAAGACTTGTATAAAAGCTCTGTGCAAGTTTTATCTCTATAATTATCTACATTGATGACATTTTCCAATATTTTAAACCTTTTCGAGATCAGCTTTTACAATAGTAATCTTTATCTTTAATTCTTTTTCTTCAATTAAATGAAGTTTATTTCATGTACAATACTGCATAGGATATAAAATACTTTACAAATCAATCTGTAAACTTAATTTATTAATTAAGTTTGTTTCAGCGTAAATAGTTCTATAAATATTTTTTAAATAATAATCAATTCTTAAGTTTTGAACACGTTTTTATGTTTCAAAATTGGATTCGTTTTTCTTAAATATTTTTACAATTAATTCTATAATTTAGAAATTTAACTGCTTAGATATGTTCCTTGAATTTGTATACACGGTGACGACCCTTATTCAATGTTGGGAAAAACTCGAAGGAGCAATCCGATACATGTAATTATTGTAATATATATTTAATCTTTAAGATTTAAAAAATTGTTTAATTTAAGAATCTCATTCATGTGATTTTCTATAATAATCATTTTCTTAATTATTTTAAATTCAGAACTAGTATAAATAAAGTTGTATAATTTATTTTACATTACATTGTTCTTACAATTGGATTTTATATAATTCATGAAAGCTGTCGTGATGATGATATTAATTTTAAAAAGAGTTCTTAAAGCAATGTGAATAATTGGATTTGTATATTCATCTGCCCTATCTTTGTCGTTTTCAAAATAGAATTTCCATGCCCTTATTCAATGGTGGGAAAAATTCGAAGCTATATGATTTCTCAAAGTTTTTTTATAAGATAAAATAAAATATTATCATCCCAACTAGTGCCACTGACATGCGGTGTTTTGTGGCTTTGATCTTGAACCGTTAAGAAAAAAAAATCTAAGAGTTTGTTTTTTTTAAATATTTAATACTTTATTTTTTGAAGAACATTTGGTGTAGGTACGTAGGGTAACCGAAACATATATTTGATATCTTTAATTGATTTAATTTAAAATGATATTTAATTTTATCAATAAAGACATTATTTATCTTTAATATTTATTTATGTTTAATTAATGAATTTAATATTAGATAAATAAATTTAGAATAAAAATAAAACTCATGAATAAAAACATTTTACAAAAGAAATTATAAAAATATTATAATCATGAGATTCTTATTAAAAATATGAATTTGTTCTTAATTTCTACAAAATATTTTTATATAGCCATCAAAATATGCTCCTATCATATTAAAAAAATGATGTTTATTTTATGAGGTATAAAATATATTACAAATCAATCTATGAAGTTAATTTAATTATTAAAAAATATTTTTAACTTAAATGGTTCTATAAAATATATTTTTAAATAATAATCAAATTATATTATCATAAATCTTTCAATTATTATTATCATTATTATCACGTTTTAATTATATAAAAATATATTATAAATTCCGATTAATAATATAAAACATATTTATATAAGATAGAATAACAAAAATATGTTCCTTGGATACAGTCTATAATGATGTGTTTAATTTCTTGAGTTTAATGAAATTTGATGATGTTATGAAAAAGAAAGAGAGGAAATATTACAAGTAAAGAAATAGAAAATAAAAGGAAAATTGTTTTGAAGCACATGTATGGATAAAGCTGCTGAATCACTGCTGAATTTCCCTTTTCCCACGACCATAGAATAAGTTCTGCAGTCGCACTCCCTGACTGGTACTGATACACGCTGAACATGCTTTTTTATCGGAATCCGATGCTGGGAATCTGTTTCCCCTGTTGAAACCGCTTCAAATTTGCACGTAGACCATAAGACCCAAACCATATTCCATTAAGCTTTCCAAGGCGATCCTGTTGTTCAGAATCTGTTTGCATTGTAACAAAGCCAGACCTCCAGTTTCTTCTGTTGTGTCGTCGTGATATGTACATAACAATTACTACGCCATATTTGTTAAAAGTTCTGCGGAGGGTTTGATAATCTAACCAAGAGGAGAATCGCTCAAAGTAAATCTGAGACGGTGTATGAGGCAAGGTTGATGGTGACAGGGTATTGGTGTGGTTGGATTTCGATGCTGTGTAAGTGTTTTGGCAGGGACGGCTGGTTCTTTAGGTGTTATAGAGGAAAGGAGATGGTCGCATATTATTTTCCTTAGGAGGGGGATTAATTTATTATGCAACAAGATCAGGAAAACAAGAAACGAAAAAGATCTGTTATTACTTAATTCGGATTTTAATTACATTGCAATCATAAGGGGGGAAAACAGTACAAAGGGATTAAATATTTATCGTAATTGAAGGATAGAGCACACCGTCTGTATGACAGTAAGAATAAGGAGAAATGAAGCAGCAGCAACAGAGATGCCAGTCCATGGATTGTTAAAATAAACCTGCTTCAAGGTTGCCTTCCACTTGTGCCTGCTCTTTCTGCAATGTAAAGTCAGCTCTTCGCAGACACCGGAAAGAAAACCATCTACACTGACATCACTTTCTTTTTGAAGAATTAAAATGAGATTTGACACTGCTCGGTCACTGTTTCCAAGATTTTTCAAATTCTCATTATGAGCAAGTAGTTCCACATCTTTAGGAGCACTGCCGAGGCAGCTGATGAAAGCAATATATTCATTTACGAACTTATCCTCAGATATACAATGGCATTGCTCAAAGGCCTGGAGATTTCTGAATAAGATTTCTGTACGGCCATGTATTGTTAGCTGTGGAATTTCTAGAATCCCATTACTGAAACTTACGTCTAATAGTGAACTTTTTTCTGGATGCTTGAACTTCACTCCAGATTGATGGAGCTCCGTTGCAGTGGGTGCTCTTAAAATACCTGTTCCTCGCTCTTGACGGTTCTGCACCGTAGGCTGCTGGCACTTTCTTATAAAGTCAACGAAATGTAGGACTTCAGAGGAATTGAGTTTTTTCCAACTGTCTTCTTTTACCCATTCATGCATTATTTTTTGTAATAACAGACAGGTAAGCTCAATAAGGGTACAATTATCAGGATTGGCAGCTACGCTGGTTAGCTCAAACAACTTCTCGAGGATGAAGAATGGAAGCTGATTTTCAAGCAAGCACATATCCCACATCACGTCAAAAAACTTCCATGGACGATAGAAAATGTGATCATGTCTAGTTTCATAAATGTACTTCATGTTCAGTAAGAGCATAATAATGAAGACAGCATCCAGTACGATCATTGTTGCGAATTCTTTCGTTCTAAGATCAATGGTCTCTGCGTAACAATCACGTAATTGTGTTTCATTCTCCATGATAATGTTAATTAAATCCTCAACACTTACCTTGCTCTGCTCAAGAAATTGTTGCAGGTACATTATTTTGTGGTCTTCCATAGCTTTTAGATTTTCTTTACCATGGTGAATTGGGCCTATAGAGACTACTCGAGGTGCACATGCCTTCTCATTTAACTCCCGCAATGGTTCGGGGACTCTATAGATGCAGCATGCCGGGGAGAAAGCCTTCTTGATCTTCAATTGCTCCCTCAAAGAATTGGCTATCTCATTGATATCAAGTGAAACTTCATCGCTCTGATCCATTATCGGCTGATCAGTACTTGATCTTCCAACAATTTCCGTCCTGTTATTGAACTCAGATAATCGCTTGCTCAGTTCAGAACCAGAACGTATAATTAATCACTATTGATAAAAACAAACTGAAATACCAAAATAATATTCGCAAGAAATCAAATAATTAATTCAAGCCCATTTTATTGAGATAATTTATTTTAGTTTGCAGCAAATAATAAACTTTTATCATTATTGAGATTTTTTATATGGTTTATCACCTTTGGGATGGAAAGGTGTAATATTAAGTTTTGATTATTGAGAATAAAATTTAAAGTATTTTTCCTTCTATTATGAGAATTGTGTAGGGCTAAGCTTTCTCAAGCTTCTTTTGTATAGTCTTTCCTGATTACCTTACAATCTTAATTTGTGGTTAATTATTTCTATCCGTGTTAGTTTTCAAGGGGTTTCTAGTGACGAGCTTTTTACTCTTGTTTTATTATGGAATGCAAATTAGTGGTGTCTTGCTGTAAGATAAAAGGGTGAACTTCAATTATTTTCCTTGTAATAGATTCATTAATATTCTACTTCTACTCCTACTCTTATAGTTTTCATAAAATCCTGTTAATATTACTCTTAACTATGAAATATCTAATTCTTTTTAATTTTGGTTTTTCAGTTCTTTTGGTTTCGGATTTTTGTTGCAAGATACTATGAATGGGAAATTGTGTTTTTTTAAATATTATTTTAAAATAGAATTGTGTCTTTTAAAACATCAAGTTGTGTCATCTAAAATAAAAAAAATATATATATATTTAAATCAAAAAACATTAAATTAACCGTAAAAAGTATATCTAAAAAATAATAATGCAATTAAACTGCAAGAGTACACAACAAATTATTTTAAGATTAAAATATTGATCATTGACTTGATCTACAATTTGAAGTTCATATTCTATCAACAATTACTGAATTTTTTTAAAATGTTGATTCATATATGTTCTGTATGTATTTAAAGAAACTAGATCGATTAATTTTGTGGGGAAACAGAAATAACAGCACCGTGGACCAATCTATGCAACTGCACCACGACTTGAGAACACAGGCTTCGTTCGATAAGATAAATAAGTATACACCAATATTCTACGTGGATAAGATTCCCAAACACTTGTTTGAATAGAATTAAAATGCTGCCGGAGTTAAGAGTTCTGACTGCTTTGATCTTTCTGCTCAAATTCAAGTCCGGCACTGTTGGATCTCAGAACGAAGTTACAAGTTTTGGCTGAAAAAAGATACTTTATTGAATTGCAAAAACAATGGCTTTATACAAGCCTGTTACAAGGAAAAGGAAATCAACAGAAAACAAACTCCACGTTCACAACTCCTAAGAACGTGTAAGTGGATCTAGGACCCAATTCAAACAACAACTGATTACCCTACAAGCTAGGGCATTATTAACAGAATGAGTAACCAACTAAACAATAAACACGAATAAGTCTTAGCAATTCTAATGCTTCAACAGGCACTTACAGCAAGAAGAAGAGTACTAGTACTATACTCTCTTGAAGAACACATTCCTTAATCTATGCTCTTGTCAGCATATTATAGAATTTCAGGCTTAAAGCCAGACAAAACAATTGAGTTATCATAATGAAACAACTTGAATGATCGAGCAGAGTCTGTATGATAGTGAGTATGACTAGAACAGCAGCTGCTACAACAGAGATTATAGTCCATGGATTGCGGAAACTGTTCTGTTCCAAGAATGCCTCCCAGTTGTGCCCCCGCTTTCCGTAGTACTTGTTCAGATCTTGAACTACACCAGAAAAGTAGAAACGGTTGGCGTTGATAACATTTTCCTTGGAAAGATTGCGAAAAAGGATTGAAACTGCATCGTTATCATGGTGCCAGTTTTTTAAGATTTCGTATTTGACGAGTATTTCCACGTCCTTAGCAGAGGTGACAAGGAAAGAGAGCATTGCAATATAGTCTCTTACATATTTTTTACGACCGTAATTGCATAGCTCAAAGGCTTGGAGATTTCTAAATAGGATTTCTGTACGTTTGCCTATCTCTAATTGTGGGATTTCCAGCGTCCCTTCATTCTCATCAAATTTTATGTCGAGTAGGTTTTTGCTGGACCCTAACTTAAACTTGATTCCAGCCCGATGGAGCTCCGCTACACTAGGTGCGGTTAGAGTTTCAAGTTTCTTTGGCTGCATCTGCTCTGCTGGCTTCTGACAGATTCTTAGAGAGTCAACAAAATGCTCTGCTTCAGACAAATTGATTTCGTTCAAAATGTCCTTTGGCGCCCATGAACCCCATGCACATGATAAGAGATCATGAGTAACCTTAATCATGGAATATTCCTCATGACGGTCCTGTATTTTGGATAGTTTGAACAAGTCCTCAACAATGAAGAATGGAAGCTGATTTTCAAGCAAGCACAAATCAAACCTTATATCTTCTTTCATCCATGGTTTATTGAATATGCGGTCAGTATTTCTACTTCGGAGATCAGGGAAGCATCTCTTCAGTAAGAACATAATGAGAAATGAGCAATCCAGCAACACCATTTCCACAAATTCCTCTGCAGTTAGATTATCAAAGGTTTCTGCATAACAATTACGCAATTTATCCTCCATCTGTGCAATAGCTGCAATAAAATCCTTCACATTTACCTCGCTCAATTCAAGAAATTCCGTCAGGTACAGTCTCTTATGCTCTTCCATTTTTTTGAGCCCTTGTTTTCCGTGGTGAAGTGGGCCAATGGAGATCACATGAGGTGTGTAAGCCTTTTCATTTAACTCACGTAATCGTTTAGGAACTCTGAATATTGAACAATTATTGGAGAAAGGACGCAAGATGCTCAACTTTCCTTGCACGGAGACTGCTAATTTGCCAATGTCAACCGAACTATCCATCTGATCTCTTGATGTTCCAGCAACGTTCGTCTTGTGCTTAGCCATTCGCTAGAATCACAGTTATCAATTTGTTAGATAAACGCTACAAAAATTTCAATAACAATTGTAAAAGGAGATGAAGAATGCACAATCAAACACAAGATTCCCAGACAACCATAAGAGCATCTCTAAGGAATCAAATCTGATTTTTTTTCTTTTCCTAATTGTAAATGTTTCACATAAATGCATGTCTTTGACTACTTGAAAGAGCTGAAAATTAAAAATCCATAGCTTCTCTAAATTAAAACTTACAAGCATTTTTCTGAACAAAAAACAAAAAGGACTCGGTAGCTCTCACTTACACAAACTGTGAAATTCTGAAGTTTTTCTGAAGAGTTTTCTTGTCTGCTACTTTTTTTCCTGCAATTCTGCACCTCTTCTAATTCTACACAAAATTCCTCGTCAACGTTTTCGGACATGGACGTCAATTAACAAAGACATAAAAAGCCTAGGACTCCAAAACAATATGCATTAAAACAATTAACATATAGAACTGGCATCCAGTTCTATATGTTACCAAGTTTTGGACTCGAAAATTTCAGTTTCTGAGGGGTTTTTAGCGACAAGCTTTTCACTTATGTTTGATTATGGAATGCAAATTAGTGGTGTCTTCCTGGAAAATAAAAGGGTAAACCTCAATAATTATCCTTACAGATTCATCATTGTTCTACTTCTACTCTTATAATTACAATTTTCCCACTATTACCCTTGTAGTTTTCATAAAATTCCGTTAATTTTACTCTAAAAGCAATTGACAAAGACATAAAAAGCCTGCTGGATAGAAACTTACACGCCTAAAAGCTCTCGACAACCGGCAGTTTTAGAAGTTCTTCTCGTCTCAAATGATGACAATCTACCTCTAGTGTCCAAAAAGATGTGCCAAGAATGGTACTTGAGAGTTTTTCGTGGGTAAGTATAGGAGGTTCTGGGGTTTTTTATAGGGCAAGGGGAGAGGTGAAAGAGGATGGAGGGAGACAGTGAAATGGGATTTGAGCCGTTGATCGGTAAGCTAATGGGCAGTGGAGATGGAGATCCGCGTGCACGTGATGCAGCCAATAGGATTGCTTCTTTTAGGCGGGCTCGTTTTTCATCTTATGGAGCTCCTTACCTCTCTTTGTGGAGACTTTCTGGACCGTGGATCTTAATGTGATCAGCGGTTGTGAATGTTAGAGAAATGTGATGAGGATCGCCACCTGCGTACTCTGTTGAGTGACCAATAGAAATGCTTTATTTGCTTCCTTTTAACAAGTAATTTAAACAGCCCTAGGTTTGTAAAATTTCTCTTTTCTTAAACACCAATTTATGATATATTTATTATTTCCGTCAATCCATCAATTAAATTTTAATTATACATTAATAGTTATTTTTTAAAATATTTGTTTTATATTTTAAATTTTATTTTTAACATTAACACCTTAAAACAATCTAAAAATATTTAAAAAAAATTTAAAGTAAATAAAAAATTAAAAAACATCCAATTTTTTTTAAAAAAATAGTTTTTAAATATAAAAATAAATATTCACTTGATCAATAAATAATTATTGTAAATTTTTCTTTATTGTAAAATTTTCTTTTCCAATACACGTATTTCAACGGTGGGGGGTTTCTTGATATATTGTAATGTTTGAAAATTACTGCCACTACAATCACTGTCACTTCTCCAATCACTAAGTTTTGCACACGTTTTTATGTTTCAAAATTGGATTCGTTTTTCTTAGATATTCTTACAATTAATGCTATAATCTAGAAATTTAACTGCTTAAATATATATGTTCCTTGAATTTGTTTACACGGTGACAACCCTTATTTAATGGTGGGAGAAATTCGAAGGAGCAATTGTTTTATTTTAATAAATATTTAATCTTTAAGATTTAAAAAATTGTTTAATTTAAGAATCTCATTCATGTGATTTTCTATAATAATCATTTTAAATTTAGAACTAGTATAAATAAAGTTTTATAATTTATTTTACATTAATATGTTTTTTGAATTGGATTTTATATTATTCATGAAAGTTGTCGTGATAATAATATCTCTGTCGATTTCACAATAGATAAATACCCATACCCTTATTCAGTGGTGGGAAAAATTTGAAGCTACAGTCTATGATGATGTGTTCAATTTCTTGACTTTAATGAAATTTGATGATGTTATGAAAAAGAAAGTGAGGAAATATTACAAGAAAAGAAATAGAAAAGAATATGAAAAATGTTTTGAAGCACATGTATCGATAAAGTTGCTTTTGAATAATGATATTTTTGAAATTTTATAAAACATAGTTTTATAATTGTTAAAAGTTGGATTATCAATTCTCTGACCCAGATTTAATTAGGAATTTTATCATGTTTCTTATAGTTAAAGGTGTATCAATTCCCTAACCCCAGATTTCATTGGAAATTTTATCATGTTTCTTACAGCTAAAGGTGTTTGGGACGTCATTGCCACAAGCTACTTCGATGGAGGAGATAATGTCCAGGTATATAATCTAAAACGTAAAGTCAGTCAAACCACACAAAAGAGGGGTTCTCTAGAAGACTACTACACTAGCTTACAATCTCTCTAGCGAGAGATTGACCACAAACGTCCAAATCTCATGACATGCGATGAGGACATACAAGAATACAACAAATTAATTCAAGAAGATCGAATTTATACCTTCTTGGATACAATAAGGACATGCAGGAATACACAAGGGTGGGTGCACTCATTGTGGTGGAAATAAACACACCAAAGACACATGTTTTCAGCTACACGGGTATCCAAAGTGGTGGTATGAAATGAAGGGAAAAAACACGAACGGAATGGCCACGCAACATTTATTACTTATACATAACCAAATACACTTATGCCACTCAACAGTTAACCTCTGTCTTCAACTCAAGACCCAGGTATTATTGGTTCCACAAACTTAGTATCCAACGGTGAACATATAAACAATTGGATTATTGACTCAAGAGCGACAGATCACCTGACCTATGATCATAATGACTTTAAAACAAAGTCAATTCCTTGACGGAAGGCCATATCAAATGCTAACGGTGATATATATCCGGTAACAGGGGGAGGAACAGTGGAATTATCAACCACATGCACTCTCTCTAATACTCTTTTTATTCATCCACTCTCCACTAAATTACTATCAGTAAGGCAAGTAATAGAATATTTAAATTATTGCGTACTGATGTACTTCTCATTTTGTTTGTTTTAGGATGTTCTCACGAAGAAGAATTTTGGTCGTGATACTAAGAATGGAGGGTTATATTATGTGGATGATTTAGACCTTGGAAAAGTTCATTTCGCCCAATCATCACAGCGGCAAGGACAAGACATTTGGTTATGGCATTACTGGTTAGGACACCCATCATTCAGCTATCTACAACATTTATTCCCTACTTTATTTGAAAAAGTATTGCTCTCTAGTTTCAAATGTAAGGATTGTATCCTAGGTAAAAGTCATCGAACAAATTACCCCATCAATTATAATAAATGCAATGCACCATTTGAGATTATTCACTTTGACTTATGGGGCCCTGCACTTGTTATGATTACCGCTAGCCTTAGATGGTTTGTCACCTTTATTGATGATTGTACAAGGATCTCTTGGTTTATATGTTGAAACATAAGAAAGATGTCCTACCAGTTTTTCAGAAATTTATCACCCTTATACAAACTCAGTTCTCTATGGGCATTAAAACTCTTCGATATGATAATGGAGGCAAATATATTAGCCAAGAGTTTAGACAATTTTGTGAGAGCAAGGGCATCATACACAAGACTACTTATCCATATACTACTCAGCATAATGGAATTGCTGAACGGAAAAATAGACACATATTATAGACAATACAGACCATTATGAGAGCTGCCCATATGCCTTAATAATATTGGCTTGATGCCGTGAGTACATCTGTTTATCTTCTCAACCGGATATTATCCCGAGTACTTAATTTTCACACACCACTCCAGACTTTGGAATAGTATGTTAAACTACCTTCAACACTCCATATACCTCCAAAGATATTTGGTTGTGTTGTATTTGTACATGTTCTGAAGCACCAATGATCCAAGTTGCATCCATGTGTTGTTAGTTGTGTCCTTCCTGGTTATGGTTCTCATACAAAAAGATACCGTTGTTATGATCCCCTTACACAGAAACTCTATATTACTATGGATGTAACCTTTCTTGAGACTGAATATTTCTTCAACGAACCATCCTCGTTTGTTTTTCATGGGGAGAATAGACATGAACAACAAATATGGGATTGGGTTCATCCTAACCATACTCAAACAGAACCAGAAATTTCTGAACAGATGAACCACGCCAATTTACATACTCAAGCCACATCAACTAACCCCTTCTCCAATATACAACACAACTAAAATTAGAATCGTGAGGACAATCCCGACACTACAACTAAGGTAAGATGTCCTGACTCTTCTATAATACCTGATTTTATGATATACAGTTTACCTTACAGGCATAATCATGGAGTAACCCCAAACCGGTACTCACAAAAAACAAAAGAAAGAAAGTTCAAATACTCTATTGTAAATTTTATCTCAGCCCATAACATGTCAGATGCAACAAAGGTATTCATGGGAAAAGTATCTTCAGAACAGGTCCCACAAAACATTGAAGAAGTTATGCTAGATGAACACTGGAAGATAGTTGTTTATGATGAAATGAAAGTTCTCCAGAATAATAATACTTGGGAACTAACTACATTTTCATATGGAAAGAAAATAGTTGGATGTAAATGAGTGTTTACTATGAAATATAAAGCAGATGGGACAGTAGAAGATACAATGCGAGACTGATAGCTAAAGGATATACATAGACATATGGCATAGACTATTAAGAAACATTCTCACTAGTAGCTAAATTGAACACAATTTGAATACTCCTATCACTTGCAGTAAACCTAGACTGGCCTTTACATCAATTTGATGTAAAAAATAAATTTCTTCATGGAGATCTAGAGGAGGAAGTGTATATGGATGTTCCTCTTGGTTTTACTGGAAAAAAAAAAGAAAATATAGTGTGTAGGCTTACAAAATCACTTTATAGACTGAAATAGTCTCCTAGAGTATGGTTTGAAAGATTCAGTCTAACAATGTGAAAGCATGGATTTAGCCAAAACAACTCGGACCATACACTATTTCTGAAAAAAAATGGGGGGGGGGAACAATAGCCTTGATTATTTATGTTGATGATATGGTAGTCACAAGAAATGATGAAGAAGGAATTTCAGAATTACAAATGTATCTAGCAAATGAATTTGAAATGAAGGATCTTGGTGTGTTGAAGTATTTCTTGGGCATCAAAGTATACAAATCAAAACTGGGCATATTCCTCTCACAAAGAAAGTATGTATTGGACCTATTAGCCGATCGTACAAAATGATTGTTTAGCGGAATATTCAAATCAGGTTCCCACAAACAAAGAACGATATCAGAAATTGGTGGGAAGCCTCATCTACCTTTCACATACACGCTTTGATATCGCATATGTAGTCAGTATAGTCAGCCAATTCATGCACAACCTAAGTGAAGTACATATGGAGGTAGCATTGCGAGTACTTACATACTTAAAATCCTCTCCGGGAAGAGGAATTCTTTTCTCAAAGAATGATCACCTTAACATCATTGGTTATACTGATGCAGACTGGGCAAGAGATTTGACTGACAGAAAGTCTACTTCAGGATACTTTACCTTTGTTGGAGGAAACTTAGTGACCTGGAAAAGTAAGAAGCAAAATATTGTTGCTTTATCTAGTGCTGAAACATAATTCAGAGGGATGACCAAATGATTATGTGAAATACTATGGATAAAGGGGCTACTTAAAGAGCTAGGATATCTTATAGAAATTGAGATCAAGATGTACTGTGACAACAAAGCCGCAATTGCCATAGACAATAATCCAGTTCAACATGATCGAACTAAACATTTGAAAGTAGATAGACATTTCATCAAGCAAAAATTCGATGAGAAGACTGTGATTTTTTCTTTTGTCAAATCCGAGGATTAACTAACAGATATATTTACTAAAGCAGTATCAAGTAAAGTATTTCATTGCTCTCTCAACAAGTTAGGCATACGAGATATCTTTGCACCAACTTGAGAAGAAGTGTTGACAAAGATTAATTCTTGGTTTAAAAAGTATTACAAATAAGAAAAACTAGAAGTCAAGAACAAGTTTAGAAAAGATTTTGATATATTTCTATTCTTAGTCTTCCATCCTTAAAAAGGATTTATTGTACAAATTAACAATGAATTGATATACAAGTTGAATTGATACAAACAATTATTTCTCAACTGCTCCTTCAATTCATCAATTAGCTTAATAATCAATAAATAATTATTGTAGAACATTATTTTGAATGATTGGCCCTCAATTACTTCAATAAGATGACAAGTTCCTTAGCTTTTTGGGCAGCCTTTCAATTTGTAGGATATGATAACGGGATCATAATTTAAAGTTTTTTCGAACAACTCTCGAATCCCTTGAAACAACACTCTGCATTTTTACTGAATATTTATGACAGGAAAAAACAACAAAAGCTTCTAAAGTGCCTTTGATCTAGCTGGGAACGCGGTCGACGATTGATTGGCAGATGAAGGAAAAAAAAAACCCGTTGTTTTAATAAAAAAAAAAATTAAAAGAAAGTTAGAAGGACGATTTATGAATTTTTTAAAAAGGTGTTTTCACGACAATATTAAGGTCTCCGTCAACTCTCAATTATTATTATTTTAAATCAATCAATGTCGGCCATGTTTTGTCTCAAAGTGACCCGTCCAGCGTAATGCAAATACTAATCTTAATAGTCGTCATTATGAGTTGAATCCTACGTAACAATATTGCGATATATATTAACTACTTTTTAGCATATTTAAAGACTATAGTCTTAACCATTCTTTTGAGTATTATGAATATATAAATCCTTCCATGGGGGACAAATTGCAATATTCCATCCTTTTTAGCATGGAATATCGCAATTTGACGTAGAATATGTCGTTATGAGTTTCTATGTATTAACAATATTGCGATATTCCATACTTTTTAGCATATGGTCGCATGTTATGATTCAATTGAATAATTGGATTCGTATATTCATCTGCCCTACCTCTGTCGATTTCACATACGGGGCATGGTCGCATGTGATGATACAATTGAATAAATGGATTCCTATATTCATCTGCCCTACCTCTATCTGTCGATTTCACACTAGAATTTCCACGCCCATATTCAATGCTAGTGCCCCTCACATGCAGTGTTCAAAGCTACATGATTTTTCAAATTTTTTTTTTATAGGATAAAATAAAATATTAACATCCCAACTAGTGCCCCTCAGTGTCCTGTGGCTTTATTTAATCTTGAATCGTTAAGAAAAACAATTCTACGAGTTTGTCTTTTTAAAATATTTAATTCTTTGTTTTTTGAAGAACATTTAGTGCAGGTAGGAAACCGAAACATATATTCGCTATCTTTAATTGATTTGATGTAAAATGATATTTTTATTTTAATCATGTAAAACATATTTAATTTTATTAATAAATACCTTATTTATTTATGTTTAATTTATAAAATAAAGATAAAATTCTTGAATAAAACACTTTCCAAAAACGATTATAGAAATATTATGATCATGAAATTCTTATTAAAAATATGAATTTGTTCTTGCTAAGTAGTTCTACAAAATATTTTATACAGCCATAAAAATATGCTTCAATCATATTAAAAAAATGTTTATATTACATGGAATATTGTATGATATAAAATATTTTACACATCAATCTATGAAGTTAATTTATTCATTAAAAAATATTTTTAACTTAAATATTTCTATAATATATATTTTAAAATAATAATCGAATTATAACATCATAAATCTTTCAACTATCACTATTATAATTTTTCAATCATATTAAAATATATTACAAAATAAAATTAATAATATAAAACATATTTATATATAAAAGATAGAATAACAAAAATAGCTCTCAATTCTCTCACAAACTGTGCAATTCTGCAGTTTTTCTGAAGACTTTTCATCTTTTACAGTTCTGCACCTCGTCAGGTAGTATTTAATAATGGAAGTATTTTAAAAAAAAGTTTAAAAAATTCTTATTTTATTTTTTATTTTAAATTAATATATTTTTGATATTTTCATATCATTTTAATATATTAATATTAAAATAGAGATAGTTAAAAACCCGGCTAACCCGGTTAAAAACCCAGTTGCAATTCATTAACTATTTTTTATTTATTTTACCAAAACAATATTATTTTAATTTATAAAAAAAATAAAATTAATTCAGGTGACTGATCAAAACACATAACTTGAACTTTAAGCTGAATCAGTTAGCACAGACCGGGTTAAAAAACACTGAACAGAAGTTCCATGTAAAACATGGGGTCTCCATTATTAAAGTTTAATGCAAGACTATAAAAGTCATGCCAATTTCCATGAATAATTGGCATGACTTTCCACAAAGCAAAGAATAATAATTTTAAAATTCCCCTTTGAAAATTAAAAAATCACAAATAATATTTTAATATCATTATTTTATTATTAAATATATATCGAGCCGAACAATGCTACCTGACTTTAATGACACGAGTCTTCACCAAAATACATAATTAATTCATGAAAGCTGTTGTGATAATGGTGTTTTAAAAAGAGTTTCTTAAAGCAATGTGAATAATTTGACTCGTATGTTCATCTGCCCTATCTCTGTCTCCATTATTAAACAGAAGCTAGAAACCTATAAAGTTTAATGCAAGACTTGTATAATAGTTTCGTGGAAGTTTCATCTCTATAGTTGTCTACCTTGATGACATTTTTCAACATCTTCAACCTTTATGAGATCCGCTTTTACAATAATAATCTTTATCTTCAATTAAAGGATGTTTATTCCACTTGTGCCTAGGCTTTCTGCAATGTGAATTCAGTTCTTCGCAGACACCCCAAAGAAAATTATTAGTAGAGCAAATATTTTCTTTGTTGAGACTCTTAAAAAGATCTGACACTGCTTGGTTACTGCTTAGCATATTTGTCAAATTCCCATTGTTAACAAGTACTTCCACATCATTAGGAGCACGGCGACGACGCAGCTGATGAAATAAATATAATCATTTATGAAAGTATGCGCATTCCTGCCATGGCATTGCTCAAAAGCCTGGAGATTTCTGAATAAAATTTCTGTTTGGTCAAATATTTTTAGTTGTGGGATTTCTAGAATCCCATTACTGAATCTTATGTCTAATGATGAGCTTTTTTCGGGACGCTTAAACTTCACTCCAGATTGATGGAGCTTCGTTGCAGTGGGTGCGCTTAAAAAAGTTTCTTTTTAGTTGTGGAAGGCGCTTAAAAAACTTCACTCCAGAAGAATTGATTATTTTCCAACTGTCCTCTTTTACACAGTCAAGCCATACTCGTTTTAATAACCAACAGGTAAGCTCAATTCTTCTACAATTCTTGTTGAGAAGATAGTTTGAGTTGATCTAAATCGACTGTAATTCCACCTTTACAGGGGTTAACAGTTTGTGTAGGACTCAATCTCTTGTAGCTCCGACTTCTCAGGCATATACTTGTATATATAATCGTTGTAACACTGCAGAAGAATGACATGGAAACAGTTTTTGGTGACCAAGCGGTCACGAGTTCGAATCTTACCATTCTTATTTATTTGATAAAAATTAAGCACAAAGTAATGTGAGCCTGTGTAAGTTTCAAGTTCAAAGAGTTTTTACTTAAGGGATGTGTTAGAGAATAATATAAATTATATTCTGAAATCTCATCTAATAATTTAAATTATTGAGTTGAAATGATTATTTAACAGATGAATTTTACTAATGGCATCATAGTTCGGAGTATATTTTCGTAAGTGACTATATTACTTTCATCGGCTGCCTCGTCCGTGCTCCTAATGATGTGGAAGTGCTTGCTCACAATGAGAATTTGAAAAATATGCTAAACAGTGACGAAGCAGTGTCAAATCTTCTTTACAGCATCGACAAAGAAAATGTTGTCACTAAAAATAGTTTTCTTTCGGGTGTCTGCGAAGACCTGAAGTCACATTGCACAAAGCGTAGGCACAGGTGGAAGGCAACCACGAAGCAGGTTTATTTCAAAGACAAAAATTTATAATAAATTAATCTATTTATTATGACTGATGATTGTTATTTAATAAAAAATTTAGTATGAAGGGACAAGTATGATATTAAGTTGGTGGAGGGACCAATAAAATATTGTTTTAGTAGTGGAGGGACGACCATATTCTTTCTCTAATTTATTAATGTTTTAATTTAATTATATCTTTAAATTATTAATAAGTAAATTTTATTTAAAAAAGGTGTTCATGTGCTACCATCAAACCAAATCATGGACCAGTCTGCTTGAGTACAAGTCCAATGTATTCTCAGTGAGCCTGGACATGAGTTTTGCACCAATTGGGCTTAATTAGGCATAGATTTCAAGGCTGAAACATGGGCCTAGCTCGTATCAGCAATTTACAAGGCTATAGAATTATAATTTAGAAGGCAATTTCCCATACTGGCTGCATCCACTCGCTAGTGCAAAAAAAAAAAAATAATAATAATAGCAAAAGATGAAAAAGCTCATGCAAGGAAACTTTAGATTTTGATAGCCATGGTAGTTAAGTAATTTTATTGGGTATAAAAAATTGAAATCTCTGTGAAGCCCCCTCCACCATCCTAATTATATAAAAAAAAATCCATTATAAAAATACCAAAACACCCCTAATCATGAATGAAAATTTATTTTTTAGGGATAATTTAGTTATTATAAATTAAATAAAAAGTTGAAAATACCGAAACACCTTAAGATTCAACTTTAAAAAATTTAATTTCAAAGGTAATGAAATGCATAAAATTTTGAAAAAATCGATCTATCTCCATATGATTAATTGATCCATGTGAAAATACTAAAGCATCCCTAATAACTAGTTATTATATAGTTTTGAGATGGGCAAAATACTGAAAAAAAACTGTGTATTGTTATAATATTTTATTTTATATTTTCAATTTTAGTATCAATCCAGATCTTGACCCACTAAAATACATGAACTCTGTCCAGATTCTGCAAATTTTAGCTGAGGCAAGGAACAGTTAGCCTGGATATTCTGATACTGCATTTAATTCTTTAGATGTTGGTAACATGTTATTTCTTCAAATTTTGATTCAATATTTGCCTGCGACTGCATAATTCCATCTCTGATTTCTAGTGTCTGAACATAGATGAGCTTACAGTACCTAAACGCATAAAAATCAAATCATGTCATCAGGAATAGCATGACAAATCATTTGCTTTGATCTTATATTAATCAAGGATAACATCTGAAGCATACTGCTAGTTGATAACTGGAAACTTATACATACTAATTGAGGGAAAAAAACAAAACATGAAAGAAACAAGCATTGATCACACAGCAATCCAAATCCATGGAACACTTAATTGAAATCCTGGAAGCTACACTTGAATAAGAGAACACACAGTTTGTACCATAGTGAGTATGAGGAGAATCGAGGCTGCGATAAGAGAGATTATGGCCCATGGAGTATGGAAATACTCTTGTTTCAAGGTTGCCTTCCATTTATTCCAAGGCCTCCTGCAGTATGCTTTCAGATCTTCAACGAGACTAGCGAAGATGAAATCATCCGCGGAGAGAGAATTTCCCTTGGAAATATTATGAAGAAGAGTCGTAACTGCTTCATAGTCATGTATCCAGTTTTCTATAATTCCATTTCGAACAAGGATTTCCACATCCTTAGGAGTAATGACAAGGAAATTGATCATTGAAATATAGTTAGCTATATACTCTTCGTGGCAATGGCATTGCTCAAATACCTGGAGATTCCTGAATAAGATTTCTGTGTCGTCATCTATTTTCAATAGTGGCATTTCCAGGATCCCTCTATCGAATTTCATGTCGAGCAAACTTTTGCCCGGTTTAAACCTGAACTTAACTCCAGCTTGATGGAGTTCAGTTATACTTGGTACGTTTATGGTCTCGAGTTCTTTCTCCGTTTGATCTAACTCTGATGGCTTCAGACATTTTCTTATGAAGTCAACAAAATGTGCTACTTCAGACGAATTGATTTCCTCCAAAATTCCCTTTTTCATCCAAGAATCCTGTCTCTCTTCGAAGAACTTGTATGTAAGCTTAATCACTGAATATTCCTCTTCAGCAGGGCTATATCTGGTTATGCTGGATGCTTTAAGCAAATCCTCAAGAATGAAGAATGGGAGCTGATTTTCAATCAAGCACATGTCAAGTAATATATCGCTCAGCATCCATGGTTTATTGAATATACGGTCATTGCTACTTTCAAATCCTTCACAACAACCTTTGAGCAGGACCACAATGATGAAGGAGGCATCTAGTAACATCATTTTCACAAAGTCTTCACTACCAAGATCGATGGTTTCTGCGTAACAATTACGCAATCTTGTCTCTCTCTCCTCTACAACTTTAATTAACTCCTCCATGCTTGCCTCGCTCCATTCAAGAAAATCTTGCAAGTACAATATTTTGTGCTCCTGCATTGCTTTAAGCTCTTCTTTTCCATGGTGAAGTGGACCAAGGTTTACTACATGAGGTGTGAAGATCTTTTCATTCGACTCGCGTAGTCGAATAGGGACTCTGTAGATACAACATTGATCGGAGAAAGAATGCAACATTTCCATTTCCGCTCTCAAGGACTTCGCCAACTTGTTAATATCAAGTGAAAGTTGTGAATCCTGATCATATTTTGTTACCTGCTGATCATGAACCGATGTTCCTGCATCCTCCATCTTGTGGGGATACTGACCAAAGCAATTCTATTGTCAGACCCAATATAAAAAATTTGACTACCATTAAGTAGTCTCAGACTAATTCTGATTGCTTCAGTTTTGAAAAAAAATAATCTGGTTGCTAAAAGTATGGACCGGGGAAGCAAAATCAGTAGTCTTTCAAGCAAAGAGGGATAGGAACTGGTTTGAGGTATAGGTTCTCCCCGTGCTGGTACTAGAAAAAGTCTTGTGGGGATACTGACCAAAGCAATTCTATTGTCAGACTCAATATAAAAAATTTGACTACCATTAAGTAGTCTCAGACTAATTCTGATTGCTTCAGTTTAAAAAATAATAATCTGGTTGCTAAAAGTATGGACCGGGGAATAGCTACCTATCACTTCAAGGTTGCATTTGGTTAACATCATGGAATATAAAAGACAAAAAGGTTTTTGATTAGAGAGACAAATATAAAAATATAAAATAAATCTCTCTTAGATTCACATTCTCTTTCAAAACATCTATTATCTTTATTTCTTGTATCTTGAGACAGTAATTCAATGCCACCCAACAACTTTGATTTGTAATGTCAGAAGTAACCAGCAATTAATGTGTTCATCTAGAACTAATTACAAGCGCTTTTAAAAATTGCTGCTGAAGAGCATACGACAGAGTTGAGAAAATTGCTAGTGTCAGCATCAATAAATTTATCATTACTACAAATGCTCGAACAAATCCAACTCCTAATAACTAGAAACGAATGAAAATATACAAAAGATTAAATATCAAACAACTGCGAGAATGCAATAAATTAAATAAGGATTTTAAACTTCAATTTCTAACTTCTTACTATTGATGACTACACAGAGCAGAGATATTGGCTTGAAAACGTCCTTCTAAGCTGTCCCAGAAGATGGTGGTTCCCAGTTTCTCCGTGAAGAGTTAACTTCCTTTTATTTTCCAATGGTCGACGTCAGCATAGTTCTCACACTCTAAATGTAACACATTGTATGTAGCAAACACTCGACAGATATAAAGTTAAAGTGACTCTCACTTTAACTTTATATCTGTAGAGTGCTTGCTATATACTAATCTTAAGTTAGAGATGACTCTAACTAAAAAAAAAAAATTGTTTTATTTGCCATCTACTACTAGCATTTTATAATATAATCGACTATTATAAAAAAAAAATATCACTACGAAAACAATTACTTCACTTTCTTAACTGCTGAATTATCTAATCTTCTTGATTAATAAAAAGGATAATGACGACTGCAACATGTTTGAACAATCAAGAAATTTAAAAAAAAATCATTAAAGAATAATATAAAATCATTTTTTAGCTTCATCCAGCTAGCTAGTAACTTCAATTTTAATTTGAAATATTATACCTAATTAATCATTATGTCGATCATATTTATGAGTGTGTTAATCATAACATTAAAAAAAAATTAATATATTATCAAAGCCTTAATATATAACTAAGAAGGGAGGAGTTTAACCTCAGGAGCTTAACCTCCTCATATATTAGAAAATAATATAAAATTAACTCACTCTGACTTTTTGGATTAAGACAATATTTTAGCATAAACTAGATAATTAATTGAAAATGGCAGCTACACCATTTTGAAACCAGCCGGGCTAAATGAAATTATGAAGAATTTGATGTTTTGCATCAATAGAAAATTAAGGAATCCAATAAATCTCTTTATTTCATATATGATTCTCACTTTAGCTCTAGAATTGTGACTTTTGCTTTCATTTAGTAGGGTCAGGTCAATTCTAATCACTTTATGGAGGAAAAGTTCGAGTCTACAATGAATTATTGACATAAAAATCTCAAATAGTTGAGTGAAAATT
>Ga0325410_1001319_pt1 | contig 27304 bp, 11 predicted proteins | sample PopdelMetagenome_16_FD_206182 | JGI IMG/M metagenome (GOLD analysis project Ga0325410, IMG submission 206182) | Populus deltoides microbial communities from Bellville, Georgia, United States - Xylem-PdIQD-R3 | ecosystem: Host-associated > Plants > Phyllosphere > Stem > Wood/Secondary xylem...
TATTTTTATATAGTTTTCATGAGTTCATTATTTTTTATATTTTACATGAATATTATGAAAACATGATTTTGTTTTAGACTTGCTGAGTTAGTATTGCTAAAATAACTTGTTACTAATAAAGAAGACATTTTTTATAAAAGAAAAAAAAAACAAACAACGAAATGAAAGATTTACCTCAACTAATAATTTTCCCTTCTTAAATTTAAATTATTAGAATTCTTGTAAATATTTATTTTAATTGTCTTGAGATTTTATTAAAAAACAATGTTGTTAAAAAAAAGGCATAAATAAAGAGTGAGGACTTCAATTTAAAAAATACACTTTCTCGTTCAAAACTTAAGTGTTGCCAACTTTAGTGGATATTTATTTTAATTTCTAGAAAATTAAATAAAAATTCCATGACCAAGCACGCTTGGACTTTTACTTCTTAAACCAAGCATGCAAGCCTAGACCTCTATGCCCCCACAGCTCATGGCCTTCTCTTTATTTATGATTAGTTTTATTTTTTTAATTAGATTTTTATTTAATATAATCTCTATTATTTTTAAATTGTTTAATTTAACTATTTTAAAATAGTAATAAATCTTTTCAATAATTTCTATAATGTCATAATACCTTTAAGAGATTATTATAATTTATTTTTATGTTTTTTAACTAAATTTAAGATAAATAGGTTATATTTGCATTGTGTATATAAACGAACAAAAATATTTGTACTTAACAACCATAATAAATACTCAAGATAAATAAAAGAAAATATGTAAAATGAAAAAGGATAGTCAAAGATAAAATATTTGTATTTGTATTTATCTTTTTTTTTTTATAGAGAAAACTAACTTCCCACTCGGATCTTTAATTAGTATTTTTATTTTTTTTCAAGTTATTAATTAATATTTTTTTTTTAATTTTTTATATAAAATATAGATATTATCTTAGTATTTCTTGGTTAACAAATGTCTTGATAACGAAAATTACTTCTATAATTTTGATGTCGTTTTATCTTATGTTTGAAATTAATTTAAAATCCTAATTTAGAGTATCCAGCTCCTTATTTTGTAGCTAAAGCAGCTAAACAAGCCATTTTAACTAGAACATGCATGTTCTCTAATGAGTCATTAATATTTTATTATTTTACTATTATTCAAATAATATATGAAATGAATATTCAAGTATATGTTATTTCATGTTGTTGATTGTTTTCAAATTATATTAAAGAATTTTCTAATTATTCAATGACATTTTTGAAAATTAATTCTTTTATTATAGTAGAAATTAAAAATAATAAATAGAAAATAAATACACTTAAGGACATAATAAAAATTTAAATAATGAACACTAATTAAAACTTCTATTATGTTGTTTATCTAATATCTTCATTTCACGCATTTTATAATATTAAACTAAATTAATATTGAAGGGATGCTTGAGTATCTATCAACATTTTTCTCTCTTTTTCTTAGGTTTTCTTGCATAATAATAATAATAATAATAATAATAATAATAATAATCTGTCACTTATTTCAATTTGGAGATACATTACTGCAAAACAAGAAACACATCAATGCCCATTAAATGACATTTGATATATTCATTTATAGTAAATTTACTATAAAGTGCCAAAGCATTTTGTAATGGCTTCATCCACTTCCCAAAGGGTGCCCACAGAATAATCAAATAAGAAGAAATTGAGGTCCTAATTCGTCATAGTTTTATAGTCCAATGCTTAGCCATTATGCGGACGTTTTTTTTTTTTTTTTTAATATATATATATATATATATATATACATGCCAAACAGAAGAAGAACAATGGAACAATCTGCACATGGACATTGTTGAATTGGTAGTTGGATTTTCTCCATGAAGGTTCATGGGCAAGTAGTTTTTTGTTTGCAAAGATCACATATAGAATTATGTTGGGGGTTCGCTTTGTTGGAAAACAATGTCTTTTGGATTGTGTAGCTAGCCCATGCTTACCTCAGAATCTATGACTTGGGCCTATTTTGTGGCACCATAATCCCCAAAGTTATATTTTAGGCACTCTTTTCTTTTTATAAGAGTTTCTACAATGGCTGAGCAAAAATCAAGGCCGTCAACTCGATTTCTACCGAGTAGAGGTTGCAGCTGGAGCTTCGAAACCTTTCCGAGTAAGCACAACAGGTCCGAAGATCTCCCACATGTTTTTTTGCGGACGATATGATGTTATTTGCAGAAGCGAGTACTCATCAAATGGGAAAAATCATGTCTTGCTTGAACGAATTATGTGTTTGCATCAGGTCAGAAGTTCAGTGTTAGCAAAACTAATTTATTTTTCTCCAGAAATGTGACAGTGTCGCTACCTAGAAGCAGCAGCAGGGATTGTGGTTTTAGGCGAACCGAGGACTGGGGCAAGTACTTGGGAGTTCCTCTACTGGCTACTGCATATATCAGCGTATCACGTAGCAAATCCATGGATACCTCCTTGAGAATATGCAGAAGAAGCTGGCTAGATGGAAGTCTAATAACCTCTCACTACTAGGACGTACGTATTACACTCTGCAAATCAGCTCTATTCACCATTCCTCTTTATCCAATGCAGTCCACAATGCTTCTTAAGAGTATCTGTAATGAGATAGAAAAGATTTCTGCAAAATTCGGTCGCAGGCATGCCAAGGTGCGAGCTGGTCAATAGGAAGTAAACAATGTGCTCGATTTGGGACCCTTATTTTTAGGTTTTAATAATTTCTTCTTCTTAAGTATTTTTTTTGAATATATATTGTTTTTTTTTTTCCTTAATTAAAGGTTTGATAAAATTAATACAAAGATTCAAGCCCATTTCATTCTTCAATCTCCAAGATCATGTCATCAATATGCTAGGGTTGATGGCATCGTGTCGTCAAAGCCAACTTCCTTCGATCTCATGCCACAGAGAGATCATGTTATGGCCAAATAATGAATGGACCACACCATCGTCGTCATATCTAAAAGGCTTGAGGAAATTAAGTGGCTTGATAATTATGCACCTTTACTGCACCTCCCCACGCTCACACAAACTGTCTCATCAGGCATTCATGCTACCTTTTGTAATGGGCCGTGCTATGCAGAAGCCTAGCTAGACATGCTTTTCACTGTCTACTGCATGAAACCTAGACATATAATTAAGAAAGGCTTGCTTCCACGAGTTAAATGCGAGTTTACTGATAGTAGATCATCTCAAAGAACTATCATATATATATATATATATATATATATATATATATATATATCTAAGATTGTACATTAGCAGCCATTAGAACCACAGAAGCTATCTATATCCATAAAGCTAGGAGGAGGTCATCCACATTAATTGTACTTGCTAAATAAATGTATATCAGGCATGTTATTGGTTGACTGTATTCTTCTTGATCCCATTTGTTTTCCTAAATCATACTTATATGACATCATTGACACATGAACAAGGTTTATGGGGGTATTTTAGCACATGCCGTTAATCTCTATGTTTTTTTATTAAAAAAACAAAAAGGGAATCATAGGTAACCTTAGTCTATACTAGCTGTCTACCCGTAATATGCCATGGGGTACTTTTTATATATTAAAAATAATGTTCATTTAGTGTAAATATATTTTTGAAAAGAAAAAATTTGTCACACCAATTAAAAACCAGATTGTATTAAATAAGTTATTTTTATTTTAAATAAATAATAAAAAAATAGATAGTAACAGCTAATAGATAAAATTTTAAAAAATGATAGCCATAAACACTGAATTTTTTTTTTTTGGTAAACAAGAAGCAAGCCAACCCAAGTTAACCTGTTAAAAGCCTGACCTAAGTCATAAGATTGAGATAACCCGATGAAAAAAAATATAAAAAATCATAAAGCTAAAAAGAAAATAAGGAAAAACATAATAAAAAACCAACATTAATTTTTTAAACTCATGATTCAAGACATTAGACCAAAAACACTATATTTAGAAAAACCACAAAGCCCAATTCTCAATTAATTAAATATTGAAGGATTAACTTGAAAAAAAATATCAATTACATAAATGGATCCTAAATAAAAAATAACAATTAAAAGAATGAGGATAAAAATTGAAATACAAAATAGATTTTATTTTTGATTGAAGGGTGAAATTGAAAAGAAAAATTAATTGAATAAAAGGACCAAAAAAACAATTAAAAGAATACTGATCAAAATTGAAAAAAATATTTGATTAAAGGGTTAAATTGAAAAGAAAAATCAATTCAACAAAAAGCCTAAAACAAATAATCAAAAGAATGAGGATTAAATTGGAAAAAATAATATATAGAAAATTGGGATGGAAGAATGAAATTGAAAACAAATAAAACTTCTACAAAAGAGCTAATAATAAAAATTAAAAAACAAAATAATAAGGACTAAAGTTGAAATATCAACAACAAAGAGGGTCAAACTGTAATGTTTTAGGGAGGTGAGAAAATAAAAAAAATCCATTGGCAACAAACCGGACCACCACTACCAATATGAGCTATTCCATCAAGAAGAGGACGTGATGACAGTTCCGACAACACGACAAAATGATATTTTTGGATGCAAGAGGCGTTGCATGTACCCTAACGTTTTTATTTTTTATTTTTGATCAAGTACCAAATTGCCTCTAAGTTGACTTGATAATAACAAAAAAAAAGCCATTTGACACTAGTTTTTAATTTTTTTGCTTTTTAAGAGTATTTTGGTAATTTCACTATGCTTTTTAATTTTTTATTGTTTTTTATATTTGGTCAAAAATCAAATTGCTCCTTAGCAAAAAAAACATTGTGAAAATACATAAAATGCCCATTGATGTCAGTTTTAGATTTTTTTGCTTCCAATAGTATTTCGGTTGTTTCAGTGTGTAATTAAAATTAAAAAATATTTATCTATCCTCAGTCACTTTGGTAATAACTAATGAGCCCTCGCTAGTCAAAATGGGTCGTATTTAGATATCTTTTGGTTGCTCCCTCCATTTATGGCCCAATTGTAACCTTTAACCCCCTTTTTCTTTAGACTTTCTAACATAAAAAGCCTTTTTCTGTAATTGGATCGAAGATCGAATTGATTATAGAAACATAAGTTTAATTAGTCAATTTATTTGTGAACAAGGAAAAATATTATCTAGATGACCTAAATTATGTGATTGAATAAATCCTTCTTTATTTGTTACTAGTTAAGGACTCCTTCTACTTTTCCTTCTTCATATTCGGATTCATATTTTTTATAAAGAAATCTCTGATTAATGATAGAACAATATTCATTTTGCATCATATCTAAGATTGAGAGTTATGTAAGAAGAGTTTTTTTTTTTTACTTTCAAAGTGAGTGTTAAATATCTGGTTTGCATGAGCAGGCTTCGTAAAATCAAGTAGCCAATAGAATAAATGATGTAGTATAATCTATATTGTATTTTTTTTAGCTATTTTACCTTTTTATCGAATGACATGTGCATTCTGAAATTTTCCATCATTTATTCTTAATATAAAGTTAAAAGAAGACCTAAGATCAAAAGGGAGTATAATGAAATTCTTGAAATTCTTTGATTTTTTTCCCACAAAAATGATATGATTTATTTATTTGATCTATGAAGACAACAAATAATTAGTTATAAAAAATTAATGTAATTATAAGAAGTATAAATATGACTTCAATACTCTTGAAAGTTAATGTTAAATTTTTTGGGTGGAGTAATAAAATTACCATTACACTATTAGAGTAAACAATGTAAATGGATGTGGATGAACAAGTATTTTTCAAAAGGGTTTTAACTTTTGTTAATAATGTAGGTAGTTTTTTCTTCCTAAATTTTCAAAATTATACTCCATTCTTCTAAAAAGTTAAAGACCTTTTTTTATGCAAATATTGGGCTAGCAAATCCATATCTAAAATTGAGAAATTTAGCATTCCATCGTAAATGGGTTGAGAATAAAAAAAAATAAATTTGAAAATATATATAAAAAATGTTTTTTTTTATAGAATTACATGTTGGAATTAAAATAATTAATTTAATTGTGACAGAATTTAAAATTCCGTTGCAAGGATTAAAATTAAAAAAATTGAAACTTAAAAAAATAAAATAAAATATATTTTATTGTTTTTAATAAAACCAGCGATGAAATTAAGGGTAAGTTTATAGAATTTTTCGTAAAACTATTTTTACCTTTTCACTAGCAACACTTATTGATTTTATTTAAAATCAACAACAAAAACTTTTTTTAAGAAAAATATTAGGTACTTGTATAGTGCTCATTCGCTTATATAAAAGAGATCCACCTTCGTAAGCATTTAGAGTTGGATTAATTAGCGGTTTTCATCGCTTCTTTACATGACATGCATCGACTATCCTCCCTTCCCTTAATTCCCTTCCTAGATACTTGGTGTGAATGAGATTTAATCTATTTGGTATTATAAGAATATTCACGACAGAGAGTCATGAATATATTTTTTTATTTTTTTAATTGATTAATAATTATTATTTTTAAAATTCAATTATTACAATGTTTATATTTTAATGACTATATTTCAATGATTATATTTTTAACGGTTATGCTTTAACATATAAAAAAAACTATTTAAACTCTTATTTTCATTCATTATTTCTCTCACTTTCTCCATCTCAACTATATTTTTTATTAATTTTTTTGTCCATTCCATCTTTATGGCTTCTAAATATTTCTTACATAAAATGTTCTTTCATGGTGATGACTCTAACGATGATTTCAAATTATTTGCAGCAGTTGTAATTAAAGAAAAGCAGCAAGCTAGTGCGGGATGATCATCATGCTGACATGGTCCTTCCATTCCATGTCGTATGTGGACATCGAAACGAAACAAGTGTGAGACAGGTAAGAATATGAAAAAGAAATCACCACTTGGTTTTATGGTAATTAAAAAACCTAACTAGTCTTTTAAAGGTTCTCAATAAAAGATTGATTACGTAATAGAGAATATAAACATCACCTTATACATCTGTCACTATTATTTATTGTTTTTGGTGGTTTGTTAGTTGTGAGCTAAAGTTGTTGGCAACCGTGGTTGGTTGGTGTGGAGGGTTGATTGACGGTCGTTGATGAGTAGTTATTGTAATGACATTACTGTGAGTGAATGAGTGGGCGTTAATTGGTGATAGGAGTAAAGGTTCGCGGTCAATGATGTAGGGACTGATTAACAGTTGTTATGGTTGATAATACAGAGTGACCCAATGGTGAGGAATGTTTGAGAAAAATAAAAAGTCATTAGTGGTGACATGAAGAGAATAATTAGCTGTAGAAGGGAGGGGAATTTCCATTCTCTTCATTTTTTTAACAAATGAAAAGTGATTGTGAGTGTGAAAGAGAGAGTTGTGAAAAATAAGAAAATGATGTTAGGAAGAGATAAAGAGGACCGAGTCTTCTTTATGTGAAAAAAGAATATCTAGTATACAAAAAAGTTTAGTTAGGTTTTTTAGTGTGTATAGATGAGAGGTTGAAAGAGATTAGAAAATTAGGTGAGAAACAAATTCTTCTTCTTCTTCTTCTTTCTTTCTTTCTTTCTTGTTGCATTTTTCACTCCACCATTTTCTTATGTTATTTATTTACTTCTTGCCTCTTCTCACTGTTCACACTCACTTTTATTTATAATGACACAAAAAACTCTTCTCCTCTTCTTTTTTTAACTTTCCACAACCTTCCTTTTCATTCTTGTATTTATGCACTCATTTATTTTGTTATTTTCATTTTTGAATTGATTGGTGGTGGGGTTTTCAAAACTGAAATTGGTCCCCATCCTTTCCACTACTCCATTATACTCATTAAAAAAATTATCTCATTTTCTTCTAATTGATATCTTTTTTTTATTGATTTATTATTTACTATTAGGTTTTCATGAAGAAAAACTCATACAAGCTAAAAAGAGGACTGCATGAAATTTAAATATTTTTTAATGTGAAAGGAAAAATAAAGATGGTTTTTTCTCATTTCAAGCGTAAGTAATTAGAGCTGATAAATCTTAACTCATCCAATATAGTTTGTTTGGGTTTGCAAAGAACCGTGTCTCACAAGTATATGACTATCAAATCCACTACATACCATTATGCATATATCTAAAATGCAGCTTTAATTTCATTTGATTGTAACTTGTATTTGTTTGTTTTATTTAGCTTTTCTTGGGAGTCTCTTCCCATTAGGTTATACATGTTTGTAATATTGACTCACTGGTCCGCTGACTTTGTTACTTTTAATCTATAATATATTCTTACACTTTGATAAAAAAAAAAAAAGCAGTTTTAAAGACTTTATGTGTGGGTTATTCTTTTTTTTATTCAAGTTATTAGTCATTTTAGAGTGAGAATTGCTTAATTACTTGTTCGACATCCTATAAACAAGATGTTGAAACACTATTTTAAGAAAACATCAAATTATTTTTGAAATCAAAAGCATATTTATTTATTTATTTAATAAAAGATTTTCATAAAACCGACTTGGTCTCAATCTTTTGAAAGGGTAGGGGTGCTTTTTAGCATCTTGATGGATCTTAGAGTTCAACCATTTTGATAAATTATCATTATATTAATCAAGTAAAGAGGAAGATTAAAATGTCAAACGATACTTTCCTAATAACATTTATTCATTTAAAAACAATAATACCACAGACAAAGATATTGAAAATGAAAGTACAGTATAGTCCCCAAAACTTAAAAACCCTATTTACATAAACAAGTTTTCAACAAAATATGAAATTGCATGCATATGTCATATAGGCTCCTTACCTCCCTAGGTCTTCTCCAGTTTCTCTAGTGCATTTTTAGCTACCCTATTATAAGTTGTTTCCTTCTTATGGTCACATTCTAACCTACATCCCCAGAATCCTTAAATTTGACTTTGAGGCCTTTCTTCCTATATTTTTCATGTAGTTTGGTTGCAAGATGCTTCCTCAATATTTATGGGTAAATAAATGGTTTCATCACACCCTTGAATATTCCTCATACAATGTCAAATGATTGTTTATTGTCTTCATATATTGCTCCTACAACTGTTTCTGCATATGAGCTAGGGTGTTTGGTGTTTTAATGAACCAATATGAGTACAAAGGATAATCCAAGATGTCCTTTGTGAATCTTCTAATTTGTTCATCTAAGAGAGGATTTTTACAGTGCAGATATCTATGTAAGTTGTGTTTAAGGGATATTCGGGCAAACTTTTTTGTACCCCTATAAACATCCTTGAGTTGTGTTAGAATACCTGGTAACATGTATGGGTACTCGAAGTGCTATTGTTTTACAATAAGGAAGTTTAATATGGAATCACATATATACTCTAGAAACCTAGAAGATGGTTTCTCATCAATGAAAGAGTTATGTATAAAGGCGTGTTCCAACAACTTTTTGTTGCTAAACTTGTAGCCAAGGATATCTTACACTTGTTTAAGAGTTCGCGACCATCTCATCCTTATTGGCTCAAGAGAATCAATTGGTTGTTCATTTTCCATGACTTATCATTATGCCATTTCAATAATTGGGTGATCCTATTCTATCTTGAACTTAGATAGAGCTTTTAGTTTATCTTGTAATTTTTGAAGAAGATGTTGTTGTTCCTATAGAAGGCCTAGTAAGTCATCTTCACTTCTTACTTTTGCCAAGGCCAACTCTAAACTTATCTTCCTCTTTTTACGTTTGGTTCTTTAAATATGCGTCGATTATTTCATGGTTTTCAACATGCACGAGCTTTAAAAAGGCACTATATATCTTCTGGTGTAGAGAGGAAGATGATGATAGGATTGCCTGTATTTGAGATCCAAGCTACAAAATGAGGTTTACTATTGAATATTTTGGTGCATCTTCTAATATCTTTATAAATAGGGCTTCTTAAGCTAGTTCAAACATACACGTGAGCATGAATATCACCTCCATCATGATGTCTATGCTTTTAACCCTTTGAGTAAATTCTAAAAGGGATTTGGATGTTGGGTGGCTCATATTTCTTCATTCACTAGAGTGCATACAAAATGAATGAAATATGCAAATGGATGCATCATGCAAAATTGTATGCATGTTATTTATTATTGTCTTAAAAAATTTCATCTTATTCGATAGGATGTAACCTATTATATGCATATGAGATAAGTTACTACCTAGTCTCAAAGGTCTTTCGTTGGTTAATGATCGTCCTTAAAAAGATTGATATGTGTTTTATAAGGAGTGTAAAGATAAAGATTGTGAGTAATATCAGATCGTCATACCAATCACTACCAAGTAAACTATTAGATAAGAGTTGGATGGTTTTATATGTGTTACCTGGGCTGAAGACCATTAAGGTGCCATAAATTCCCTACTTATATAAAGCAATATAAGTGCAATAAATAAATGTTGTGTTGTATATGCATGAGTTCGGTTCCATATTCAATCAAAGAAAATAGAGAAAAAATACATGAAATACAAGATAAACAAACAATAATAGAGAAAACAGCTTATCATCACTAAACAAACAAAAAAAACTTATCCTTTAAAGATCTCTAGTGGAGTCGTCGCTCTATCGCATGTGGACATCAAGGTAAAATAAGTGTGAGGAAAGTAAGGATATGAACATAAAGTTCTCACCTAGTTTTATGGTAACTACATGTTTAAACTAACTTTTTATGTACACTAATAGGTGTTTATATAGGGTGTTTAGTAGAGAATAAATGTATTATGTGGTAAAAATTTGTTACTTTGCATATAACCTTTGAGGTTCTTTTGTTTTTAGTTGGGAATTTTAATGAAACACTGCATCATTTTGATATAAGCAATATGTACCTGAATTTCATTGGTTTAAAGGAATTTTGCAACTTCATTACAAATTGTAACTTACTAGAGTATCATTTAATTGGTCATTGATACACTCGATTTCAAGGACAATCAATAAACTGTATTGATAGATCTTTTACAACCCCAAATTGTCATCTAATATTTTCAGGGTTAACACTCACACGTTATCCTAAAGACTTGTCAAACCACTATCAAATATAGCTAGGAATGTAGTTATAAAACTAGGGATGGAAAGCATTTAGGTTTCTCAACTATTAGATTGAACAACCATTATTTTTAGAGAAACTCTAAGAGTTCTAGTTGAGACATGTTTTGAGCACACTAGCAGTTTTTGATTGGTAAAAAGATTGGTTATTTGGCATCTAAAATTAAAAAATAAAACAAAACTAAATTTGACAATCAACATAAAAAGTTGTTGCAAATTCATAATCATCTTCAACAATTGGAAAAGAAAGGGGATAATCATTCTCTAGCTTAGCAAGAGATCATCGAATTGCATAGCCTAAGCTCTGAGCACTAGAAAGTAAGTATATATGTTGAAGCCATTTAGAGGAAAAAGTCTAGACATACTTGGTGTAGATTGGGAGATGGAAACACAAAATTCTTCCATTTAATAGCCAATATCAGAAGGGGATAAAATAATATTGAAGTGATTTTGGATGGCTTCATGATAGCTAATGAAGTGATTCATGGTATCAAGAAAGGTGGTCAAAATGGGTTTCTATTGAAAGTAGACTTCAACAAGACTTTTTGATTCTGTTAATTAGGTGTACTTAGAAGAAGTAGTACACGGGGTTTAGAAATGAATTTGCTATCTTAAGTTCACAAATGTATTTCAAGATCTCAACTGGCAATTCTCATTAATGGCTCTCCAAGCCAAGAATTTAGAGTTCAATATGGTCTACCATAAGGTGATCCTCTCTTCCCATTACTCTTGACATGTCAATTAAAAGGCTTCAACTACAAACTACTTTAAAGGCATTGATTTTAGAAATTGGAAATTTCTCGGTCATCTCTAATATACAAACGACACTTTGATGTTTATGCAAAATAAGTATAGATCATTGACTCATCTAAAAAGGATTTTGAGGTGGTTCAAATTGATATCAGGCCTCAAGGTTAATTTTCATAAGAGCTCTCTTATAGGTTATAACCTTGATGAAGATTATAGGACTGATATGGTAAATACAATTTACTATAAATGGAACACATTGCCAATCCAATACTTAGGAATACCTTTGGGTGCAAACCTGAAAAGACTTTCAACATGGAAGCTGATTGTTAATTAAATTATAACAAGACTAGAAAGATGAAAAAAAAAACAGGTTTTTAAGCCTAACTAGATGTATGTGCCTTCTAAAAACTATTCTCTCCTCACTACCATTATATTATATGTTAGTATTTCTAATGCAACGGGTGTCGCCAGAGTTATATCATCAACTCAAAGATGATTTATGTGGGATGGAATTTCAGATGGATAGAAGCTTTACAAGGTTTCTTGGAATGTTGTTGTTAGAGCAAAAGGCAAAGGTGGTTTGGGTATGGTGTCTTTGCAAGGAAAAAATAAAGCAATGTTATTCAAGTGACTATTGGGATTGGGAGATAATAATTGCAAGGTTTCTTGATGCTAAGGAATTTAATCCATCCCGGTCAAGCCTTGTGTCCAATATGTAATGTTGAAATCAAGCATGTGCGGCATTTATTTCTACATTGTCATGGTTCTTAGAAATTTTGGCAGCATTTCATAAACTAGCTTGGATTTAGTTGGTGTATGCCTCAAACAACTGAACAACTTCTTTATCAGTGAGGTACTCTGACTATAAGCAGATTTTAAAGGAAAGTCTTAGCTCTGTTAGCGTTGGTGTCTTATGGGGTATCTGCAATGCCAGAAACAGATTCAATTTCTTAGGATGAGGTGATGAATTAAAACAAAATGTTTGACTTTACACTTCACTTGCTATCACTTTGGTTAAAGCCATTGGCTACAAACTTTATATACTTAGAAAATGATCTATTCAGAGAACCTCCAATGATTTTAAAGTGGATAAACTAGTGATGTTCTCGTAGTCATGAATAACTCTTTTTCTTTGATAGAATATTTATTTTTTCATATCTTATATAACTTTCTCCCAACTTAGTAGAGTTCTATATTCATCAATAAATTCGACTATTATATAAAAAAATATATAATATTTACATGTGTTTTCTTGTTTTTTTATACGAATCCCACATAAAAAAACAATTACCAAACTCTATTCCCACCATATTTCTAAACACATAATCAAGTAGTAAGGGAGTGGAAGCTGGAGGAAGCCATAATCAAGAAGGATTAATTAATTCAAGGCCCTGATATAATACTTAAACTCCCCACTTCTCTATATATCTGAAGCTTTAAAAGGAGGTTTGGCATCAAATTTCCCAAGTCAACCTCATCCCTGCGTGCAACCATGGAAGAATGTCAATGGTATCATTTTAAACCATCTTATAGCTTAGCTTAGAATATACCCGTCTCTCCGTTTTTCAAAGTTAATAGAATATACTCGTCTGCTTACAGTAGCTAATAGCTAGGAATTGTAGGTTAGGGTTCCGGACATTGGCTCTATAGAGTCAGTTCTCTTTATAGCTAGTTAGCTAGGCCAAAAATCAAATTATAAGTACCATATATATTTAATTCTATAATATATTTGTCACCTCAGTAATTGATTAATTCAATTCGCTTTCATTTATTTCGTACATGAATGCTAGGCAAGCTTTGCCTTTGGTGCACAAAAATTGGCTTTTGACTCACTGTTCTATAGGAACAATGTTGTAGCAATAATTAAGCAATAATGATAATATCCAATTTCAAAGAGGACAAAAGGGCACCCAACCATCCACTTAAATTGAATCGATCATTCCATCATGATAATGACCAAGGGATTTGTATCATATCCTCAAGGTAACTGAGGGCCTGAGGGGCAGCTAGCTGCATGCTCCCAGACCGTGCATTGACACAGATATTGACACTACCCCAAGAAATGAATTTAATCTATAATATGAGAGAGAGAGAGAGAGAGAGAGAGAGAGAGAGAGAGAGAGAGAGAGAGAGAGAGAGAGAGAGAGAGAGAGAGAGAGAGAGAGAGAGAGAGAGAGAGAGGGGTAATTCCAAAAATGATGCGCAGTAACTCTCTTAGCAAAAGTGTAACTTCATTGCATTACAGTATAAATAAAAAATATCTGGTAATTTTACTGTATATCACCTTATAATAAACTATTCATTTTAATAGTTTTTTTTTCTAAATTTATATATTTTTTTAATTTTATATTTCAACTAAAAATTAAGCTTTATAATTTATTATGATTTGCTTTATATATGATTAGTTTGATCTTATGACTTGTATCATAGTTTTAACGGGTTAATTCGGTAGACTCAAGATTTTTTTAAATGACATTATTTTTTTTATTTCATCATTCAATATTGAATTGATTGAGAATTAGGTTTTTTATTTATTTGAGTTTATTTTTATAAGATTATCTCAGTCTTATAACTCAAATAACGGATTTAATGAGTTAACCCAATTGATTCAAGTTTCTCTTTATCTTTTTATAATGGTATTTTTTGTAATTCATCTTTCAGCAAGGAGTTGATTATGAATTAAGCTTTGTGATTTATTTTTATTTTTTTATGAGGTTATCCCGGTTTTATGACTCGGGTCACGTGTTTTGTGGGTTAACCTTGGTAGACTTAAGTCGTTTTATTGTATCCTGTTTCTAGATTGATTTTTTTTATAAAAAAAATCAATGTTTAACAATGAATTTATTGAAAATTGAGCTTCATACTTTGTTTTGATTTGCTTTTTATCAGATTATGATAATCTCCTGACTTTAGTCGCATGTTTGACAAGTTAATCCAATTTGACACAGGTTATTTTTTTGTTTTTTCTATGAGATTATCCTGATCTTATAACCCGAGTCACAATTTTGACATATTAACTAATGTCAATTTTTTTGTTATTTTTCAATTAATTTTTTTCAATTATATTCTTCAATAATGGGTTGATTGGGAATTGAGTTTCATAATTTGTTTTGATTTGTTTTATATGGAGTTAACATGGTTTCATGATCCAAGTTGAGGATTTGGCAGATTAATCCGGGTTGACCCGGATCGATTCAATATTATATTATCATTTCAAACTTATTTTAAAAAAATATACTATCTACAAGTTTTGTGAATCAAATTATGTTTTTATTGGTCATTCGAGTTTTCCTTAGACCCATCAAATCGATAAGGTTACATCGAGTTAGTCTCCACATTGTTAAAAAAAATTACTAGAAAAATGTTTGCAATTCTAGGATGCTTTTTTTTTTGTATGTATAACAAAAATTTGATCCCACCCACGACATATCGCGGGATAACGATCTAATTCTAGCTATACCACAACCAATACTCATATGTTAACATAAAGAAAGGACAACCATAACATATAATCAAACAAGGGAGCAAACATATGTATTGAACTCTATGAAATACATGCATGTGATGGAGAACTAGAAATAGATGGGGATGTAAGAAATGTGGTGAACATTTGAGGGGAGAGCAAAAATGTACAAAATAAGAGACAATTCACGATCTATACATAAATATTGTGCCTATGTCAAATAGTACAAAAGGCATATAAATTAATATATGTAGAAAAGGAGAGAAAAAAAGAGAAATCATAAAGGGTTGTTAGGTCAAGAGAGAAAATGTAGACAAAGAAAAGGTCGAGGGAGGCAGGAGGAGGAGAGGGGCAGTTCGGATTTAGAGCAAGTGTGAAAGGCACGAGACAGAAGGAGAACAATAAATGAGAGGTAAAGGAAGGGTGATGAGGCATATGATAACCCTCATGATCGTCACGTCGTTTTTCATTTGCTACTCCCGATAATCCTCCCAGAATTCCACGCTTCCCTTCCTCATCTTCTTTCTCTCTCTCTCTCTCTCTCTCAACTTTTTTTTGCTTTTGTCCTCTCCTATTACTACTACTACTAGAGTATTGTATACTTACTTTCTCACACTTGAAAAAACACAAGACTTGTCTTTCTATTTCTCACTCTAGCTAAGATACAGCCTAGTCAACTTCATGTCTTGCCCTCACTTTTGTTTTTGTTCCATAATAAACCAACACATATAACACCCATTTCTTTACCTATCTCTTTGTAGATGTAGATTTGTAGTGATCAATCCACATCTCTTTAAAGTCCGGAAACTCAAATTCTGCTTCAATCTTTAACCCTTTTAAAATAAATAAAATAATAAAAATTAATCACTACTTCTCTATATTTCTTGCTCAGCAGCTTACCCCCAACATTTTCAACTAGGGCAACACCTTTTACTATAAATGAATAACATCTATTACCTATGTCGTAAAGGTAGGGGCAACATTTTTTGAGTCACCTTCTAGCTAGCTCCATACTATTCCCTTGCATGCTCCTTTCCTGTTCCTGCTAAACCATGACCATTTTTTTCAGCCCAATTATTTCAACACACATTTCCCTGTGAGGAAAAAAAGGAGTGGGAGGGATCTACAAAAGAATCTACTTTAGTACTCCTCTTCTTCTGGTTTCACTATATATCCAGTTCTGTCGCTAAAACTTTCCATTCTGTTCTCTTTAACCCTTCTCTTATTTGTCCTTCAAGCTTGTTTATACGAAAATGTGGATGATGGGTTATAATGATGGTGGTGAATTCAACATATCAGATTCTTTCAATGGCAGGAAGCTTAGGCCACTAGTTCCAAGGCCAATACCCTCTACAAACAACACTCCAACTGCATCTAGTCCTCCTTGCCTTGGCAGTCGCCTTCATAACACCGATTTCTTTGCACTCAATCAGTATCATCTGGGTATGCATCTTTCTTTTCTTTTCTCTCTCTCCCTCTGTATGTCTGTCTGTCTATTCAGGTGGGAGTTACTACTTGAATGTAAATAAATTATAGCCCTTCATGTTTGCTTTTGTAGCAAGTATGGCTGATCAAAACAAAAGAGAATTCAACACACAGCCAGTTGTAATGAGCTCAAGATGGAATCCAACACCGGAGCAGTTAAGGACCCTTGAAGATTTGTATCGAAGAGGGACTAGAACACCCTCAACTGACCAAATTCAAGACATAACCGCACAGCTTCGTAGATATGGAAGGATTGAAGGAAAGAATGTGTTTTACTGGTTTCAAAACCACAAGGCAAGAGAAAGGCAAAAGCGTCGACGTCAAATGGAATCTGATTCTTTTGATGGTCATCAGCAAAATGGACATGGTATTGAAATCTTTGAAAGGAAAGAATCAGGTAAGAAAGAAAGAAAGAAAGAAAGAAAAAAACCCTTCAATATTAGAGTATCAACAAGCCCTTTTAGAGTTATTTCCAATCCTGGGCTTGGAAAAGATAGAAATGTTTGATATGTACGGCTTTCGGTGAATTCCATTTTGTTGTTAGTTAGAGAAGCCTGCTAGCATGTATGTCTTGCTTTTTAGTATTGCAATTGTTGGTTTTAGAGAGGTGTAAAGTTGCGTAATCTTTTTGTTTTTCTTTTTGTCTACAGAGGCAAGTAGGACAGGTTATGAAGGTGAACAAACCAAGAACTGGGCTCCCTCTACAAACTGCAGTACACTATCAGAGGTCTATTCTTTTTACTTACTATATAACCTTCCTTTGTCTTTCTTAATGGATTAAGGAAGGCTCCTTTTGTCTTAAAAAGAGAAAAAATTTAGTACAATACCTTTACTTTAATCCCTAAAAAGGAACATAACACAAACATTAATTAAGCAGTTTTAATAATGTTGTTATGATTAGAAGTGCATTTTCCTTTGGTTTTAGGTTTATAGAGTTTAAAGAAGAAGCTTATGTAGTAGGGAGATATGGAATTGAAGAAACAACAAAAACTTTGTTGGGAAATGAAAAGGGTTTAAAAGCTGCATTCCTTCCTTTCTGTCGGGGCTGCTGTTATGAAACTAGCTGGGTTTTTTGGGTCTTGTGCTTATTATGCATTCATGGCATTGTGAAGGCCAGTTCTTTGGGCACCCTTTCTTTTTTTTTTTTTATATTCCATGGAATATATATCTGGGCACCTTGATAATGAAAAGACAAAATACCAACCCTAGCAGTAGAAGCAATTTGGCTTCTTACACTCTTCAATAGTTTTGATTTTTGTTGTTGTTATTCAGAAATAACTCGTATACAAACCGTGACCCCATTATTACTTGAATACTGTTAGAAAGTAGTATAGATTCATATGCAAACAACACAAGGATCATAGAGTTTTTTGGCACTACTCAAATTCTTTTTTCTTTTTCTTTTTCTTTTTCTTTTTTTAATAAGACAATAGCATGAAAAATCATGTTTTGCATGGTCTTCATTAAATTTCAGGAATCTGTTTCAATATCAAGGGCAACAAAAGGAGCAATGGCAGAGTACTGTAGACCAGATGGATGGATGCAACTCGATGAAGGAGAATTACAGCATAGAAGGAACTTTATAGAAAGGAATGCCACGTGGGAGATGATGCAGTTGTCTTGTCCATCTCCCACCCACCAAAGAAACACTATCTCTAGTACTAGTAGCACTACAACTATGTCAAAACAAGGAACAGCAGCAGCGAAGCTCATTAAGGCTCATGACCTCAACGTCTTTATAGCACCTCACAGAGAAAATGGGCATCATGGAGCCCTTATTAACCAGTTCAATAGCAGTGTCATCAATGACGGAGATGAATCCAGAGGTACTGGTACTGGTACTGGGGAATCTCAAACCCTTCAACTGTTTCCTCTTCGTAGTGGCGGTGACGGCAACAATAATATCGAAAGCATTAACGAGAGAGAGAGTGAGGTATCAGTTTCTGCTGCTGAAGCTTTGAATGCTAATAACTTCGCTCCTTGCCAGTTCTTTGAGTTCCTTCCACTGAAGCACTAATGATGACCATCCAAAGCAAGACTCTTCTTCTTTTGTTTCATTTTATGAGTACTTTGCCATGTATGTAACATGATGGGGTTGTGTTGGGGGTTTGGACATTGTAATTTTGTTGGAAAATGGGAAGTGCTGTTTCTTGTTTTGAGATCAAGATGTTACATTTCATGGCATTAGTGCAATGGTCCATGGAGAATGAAAAGGGAGGGATTTCCTTAAAATGCATTTGAACCATGTTAGTTGAATCCATGAAGAAACATCATTTAAGAGAAAGTTACAGAGAGCTGGTCAATGTTGACAGGATAGCTAGCTAGCTAGCTAGCTAGCAAGCTAGGCCTTGTTTGAGTAACTGAAATCATTTGCATGTGGGATGTTTGGGAGAAGGAAAGGATAGAGAAACTTGAGTTATCCCATGAAGAGATCAAAAGATGGAATTGGATGTGAAAGTTTGACGTTGAGATGAGGGATGGATCTCAAATGGGAATTGAATATGAAACACTTTGATGCTGAAGATGAGCCAAAACGAGAGCTGGACAGGAAAGCCAGCATTGATGTTGAAATGACTAGAAATTTAGTTTAGAGAGGTCTTTTGTTCTTTTGTTACATAATTAGAATCTAACATGATATATCGTATTAATTAAAGTTGCATATATTAATAATGCGATTTGAGGGAAATTAACCAACAATTAATGAGGATGACGAAAGATCAGCACCTTCGCTTGCCTCGTAAAATAAAAATGAAAAAGACAGCTAGAAACAAACCAATAAGTCATGGTAAATCCAAAACTTTGGATTATTACCATTTAATTTGTGCTTAACTTATTAATGGAAGTTGCGGTGAGGAAATGAGCATCTGCAGTTACATATATTGACGGAGGCCTCTGCCTAAACTGTAATGCAACGTCCACTAGTCTTGGTGTGTGTGTTTGAAAGTTGAAGTATTATGTCGGATCGATGGCTATACTCAATAAAATTAATATTAGAGGCATGTTGGTTAGAAGGGGTATTCCATATTGATGCTATTATTAGTTTAATATATATGTACATCATCTTCTTATTCATTCTTAAAAAACATTGGAGCATGTTGACCAAATTTATATATTGATGGGTTTTTTTTTGTGTTGTCTTGAAAGTATGTCGGTCTTGTTTTAATTGTAAGAATATCTTGTTCAAATGGTGTTTTAAATGAAGATATAATTTATATTATTCAAATATGATGATCAAAAAAAATATGCGTGTAAATTTCCGTTGGTCATGTATAAAGCCTATCTTCTACCTCCAAATACTATTTAAGATGTTTTAGCAAACTAATTCCTTGACATGCTATTACTAATCTCCCCTTTCAAAACCAAAAAAAAATTCTTTGTGATTATAAATAAATAAAAGAAAAAACTTATGTGCTTGTGGAAGCATGTTATAAAAAACTATGTTTGGCGAGGCCTTAGATTATGAAATATTGCATGAATTTTTTTAAAATGAATAATTGAGTATATCTTATAGATAGTGATATCAATTTAAAACCATAGCGCTAGGTGCCATTATCTTTGTTCAAAATATATATTAAATAATTATGTATCGGTGATTGAATAGATACTAGATTTTTTTTGCCCGTGCTACGTCGTGGGGCAAGTCAATATTTTTCTAACATAAAAAAGATATTCAAACAATTTTAACCTGAGTAAATTCTGGTTAACTTGACTAACCAGCAATCTAGGATAACCCTAGAGGAAAAAATAGAAAGTTCAGGGCCTAATAGACTAATATCAAAGGATTAAAGTTAAATCGGGTTAATCTTCAAAACCAACAACTCTAACATAAGATCGAGATAACCATACAAAATACCAAGAAAGGTCTTGAATAAATTTCTTAACCATAAAAAAATTAAAAAGAAAAAAAATAATCAAAACAATGAGGATCACACCTGGTATAAAAACTAATGAAAGAAAATAATAAAGGACTTAATTGAAAAATAAAATAAAATAAAAAAGGATAAAAAAAGAGTAATGAAAAGAATAAGAACCAAGATTGAATTTAAAACAAATGAAATAAAATACCGAGGGATAAAATTGAAAGAAAAAAACAAATTAAAAAAAGGATTAAAAAAGAGAAATTAAAAAAATGAGATAAAATATTGAGGAACAAAATTGAAAGGGTAAAAAACAAACCAAGAAAAGGATTAAAAAAAACAACAATCAAGAAAATGAGTATCATATTTGATATATAAACAAAATAAAATCAAATGGAAAGGGATGAAATTTAAAAAATAATCTAAAAAGAATCCAAAATAAAGAAAGACCTATAAAAAAGAAGAAGATCGTGATTGATTTTTTTTCTCTAATATTTTTTTCTATCAAAATAATACCATTTTTTAGTTTTTAACTGAATAAAAAATCAAGTGATTAGCTAGGAGAAATCCATGTCAACACTTGCTGATTTTTTTACCATTATTGTTTTATCAAAATATTATCATTTTTTACTTTTTAGCTTAATAAAAAATAAAGCTATTAGCTAGGAGAAAATCACATCAACACTTGTTGATTTTTTTACCATTAATTATTTTATCAAAATAATTTCATTTTATTTCATTCACAATAAAAAAATTTGATTGACCCCTATAACTAAAAATAAAATGACAAGAGTCGACTCCTGGACTGAGTTTTAAAAGCATGATAAAAAAAAATATCAAATATGATATGAAAATTCAATGACATTAAAAAATGAGGGATGAAATCGCTAAAAAACAATCAATCAAGAAGAGAACTCAAAATTAAAGGAATTGCAATCATAAAAATGAGGATCAAATTCAACTAAAAAAAATTAAAATCAAATGCTAAGAGATGAAACTGAAAAACAACTAAATCAAACTCAATACAATTAAAAGATTGAGGATCACTTTGTAATTTTGCAAGGCCAACACACATTTTTAGATGAAGAGGAGAGAGGGGAGGAGAAAAATTATCATCGGAGCTTCAACATGCCCTTACGGCTGACACGCACTAGCCCACCTTGTAAAAGGTGGCGCGTTGCTTTGAATGTCATCCTTTAAGGCGACCAACGGCCACCGGAAGGAGCTGCACGCGTCAGCCATTTTTTTATTTATATAAAAAAGCATAACACCCTTAACTCCACGAGATAATTGCAAAAAAACAAAACTGAGGTCAAAAAAACAAAAATATCCCTTTACCTTAGGCAAAAGAAAGCTAACTCCAAGGGCTATGTGGTAATTAGACTGTACAAAAAATGTGAAATTTTGAAAAAGCCCCTCAGACATTAGCTATGTTTTTCTTTTTCATGGACATAGGAGTAATTATTGTCAAAGAACCAATTCAACTCAAAAGTTTAAGTTGTTAGGTGAGATCTTAAGATATTATTTATATTATTCTCTAACACACTCCTTCAAGTAAAAGCTCTTTGAGCTTGAAACTTGCACAGGCTCACACTACCTTGTATTTAATTTTATCAAATAAATGGGGATAATGAGATTTGAACTCGTGACCGCTTAGTTATCAAGACTATAATACTATGTCAAATAACTAATTCAACTCTAAAGACTAAATTATTAGGTGAGGTCTCAAAATATGATTTATAATTATTCTCTAATACTTACATTGTGTAATAAAGAAATGAAAATATAAAATTACCCATGAATGCTTGTTCAACTATTTGGTTTTTTAAGGGAAGCATCAATCACTGTGAATTGTATTGTGCACAACTCATATTAAAACACTAGTGCCTGTTAGTTTTATTTGTAACGTAATCCTTTATGCATATTTCCAGGTTATCTCTATGTATTATAATCGGCATGATTTGTAAATTTATAAATGAATTTCTATATGATTCTTTTTAATTCGAGAGTTATAAAAGAATATGATTCATTACCACTTATCGAGTATTACTTTTTTATGCAAGAGAAATAGAATATGATCTGGGCTTAATGAATAGTTCTTCCTTGTTGATGGATTAATTAACAAACTTTGGGCAAGCCCCCTTTTGTTTCAGAAGAGTGTTAAATATTAATGAACTACGAGTAAATATATATTGCATCATAATTACTAGGCTCAATAAAAGTTTATTGCTTTAGTCAACGACCAGATGATTTTTTTTTACTTATTATTTATAATGGAGAGGTTTGACCTTGAATTAATAAACTTTAGTCAACGACTAAGTTACAGCTCTAGAAGAAAGAAAGAATGGTGAATTCAATTCTTTAGATATGTTATTCTTTAAAAAAAAATAAAAAAAGACAAAAACCTGGGATATTGGAGGCTTCATATATCATTTCTGTAACATGGTTGTCTAAGCCAAGCATGGATCATAGAGTATTGTCTTTGAAATTTGGAGGTGGAAAATAATTGTTGTGTCAAAAGAACAAATGGCATGTGTGAGTGTGTGTGAGTGTGTGTGTGTGTGAGTGTGTGTGTGTGTGTGTGTGTGTGAGAGAGAGAGAGAGAGAGAGTTGTCCCAGCCATTAATGCAATAACATTGAGAAATGGCTAACACGACAAGCTAGCCAGAATTATTTTCGAAAGATCATCACGGTCGGTTCCTCGGCAAAGCGCATTGTCTCATTTCACACCTCTCCTTGCTTTTTCCTTTCCTTTTCCACTTCTTCACAACCACTGAATCATAGTGTACTGATCTCTTAATTTCTCTCGTTTCTATCTGTGCAGCAGCAGCAGCAGCAGCAGCAGCAGGAGGAGGCAGCAGCCTGATCACCAATATGTTTTCAAAAGGGACAAAGACTTTGAAATCAAACTAGAGAGAGATAGAAAAAAGAAGGGGAGCTTCTTTCTTTCATGCATGCTACTTTTCCCTTATACCTTGGAATTAGGGATGGGATGATACCATTTCTCCCTCTTGTAATAACAAGACCAAAAGTAGAGTCAAATGCAGGCGTAACAGATTCTATTACTGAGTCAAAAGTATATATCTATAGTACTCTACGTTTTGCCTTTCAAACGATACATTGTGATCCCCATTATTTTATATATATCTATATATCTAATAAACAGTATCATTTAGCATTCTTGAACCCTAGGAAAATCACGATAATTTTTTTTAAGATATGCTCATTTAAATGTGAAGGGTTCTTCAAACAGTTCTCTAGCTTGATTACGAGGAAAAGGTTTAACCTAATGTCTTCAAGCTTGGATCCACTCCCGTTTGCCCCATTTTCATGCCTCCTGTTTGTATATCAAAAGTCCATTAATAAATTGTAAGTTAATATAACCTTATAAACATAGTTTAATTCATCAGATTTTAAGTTTATTTTATAAAGATTAGTAATTTCAGTATCATATATAAGATTATTGAAAATTTATATAATTATTAATTTTAAAATTTTAAAAAATTAATTGAAATATATATAAAAAATAATAATAATAATGAACCTGATGTGTTGAGAATCAAATTTGCCATATTTCCTATTCATTTGGAGTAACGATTTACCTAATTAACCGAGCCATGAAATGTCCACTCATGAGTTTCTGCAACCTGCATTTTACCTCTCCACGCATTTAATCTATTCACTTGCTTGTTAAATAACTGTACAAGATGGGCAGCCACATGCTGTACTATTACTCAGGCTATAATTTAACATAGAGCTAGCTAGCAGTGTCTAGCAATATTAGGTTTGACAATTTTTTTAAGGCAAATTTGGGCTCAGTTTGGTTTTCCTAGAGAGTTTTTTCCTAGAGTAGCAAGGTAGTAGGAAATGATACTTCCCAAACTAATAATACGTGCAGGTAATATATGTGCATTGCGCATGGAGCTCATGGTCAACCACAAATCTCAATTCTTTCGTTCCTTTCTCAAATATTTCACTTATGGAAAAGTCAACATTCATTTTATAAAGATCCAATGACATGGAAAAAACAAAAATATCTAATGGCTAGGAAAAAAATTGACATGAATAGAAAAAAGATATGAGAGAGAAGAAAAAAAAACAAATGAGGTGTTCGGAGCTTCAATAATAAAACTTTCAGTACCACCAGAAAAATATTGACAAAATAAATCTATAGACACCATTAAAAAATCAACTTCAGAGCTATTGATGAACCAAAAGTGTATTCTAAAACTAATAACATGTTCACTTGCCAGCATTTCATCACCAGCTTAAAAAGTGGCTTTTCATGGTGCCTATAAATTTGTGTTGTCGATATCTTTCTGATGGTGCTGATAGCTTTATAATCGGAACTCCGATGTGTCTCCAACATTTATTTCTATCTTTGTTTTATTTTTCTTTTCTCTATTATCTTTTGTTTTTTTGCCATGTCATTTTTTGTATATATAATCATTGGATCATTTGTGTTTCTTTCGTATCATTGAATCTTTATAAAAATATTTGTTGACTTTTGCATAGATGAATTATTTGAAAAATTAATGGAGAAATTGAAATTTGTTTGTTCCACACATATGATATATGCACAACACACACCTACTTGCCCATATATATACTAGTTTGGAAATATTTTTTTTCTACTGTGCTAGACTAGAAAAAAAATCTCTTTTCTTAAATTATAGAAGGCCTGTAATCAAGATATAACTATATATGCTTCTCAAATTCAAGTGCACTCCACCTTGGTTTTGTAATTTTACCCTTCTAGTTTCGATCGAATGATCTCTCCCAACAAGAGGAGAAGTACCCGATCTTTATTGCAAGATTCCATTACATGAAAAGAAAAGGGAATGGTGAATTTAACCCAAGCTGCTGTTCATTTTCTTGGGGGAAATTTCCCAGGAATGTGTTTGATTAAATTAAACTAAATAAGAAATAGACAATTATTTTCATAATTAATGTGGCTGTTTTTTATTTGTTCAATCTTTCATTGACTAGTCTCTATCATATTTGGAACTAAAAATATTTCAAACGAAGGAAGCAAACTAGTGGGGGTAAAAGAATAGGCAAGAAATCAGGAAATTACATAACAATAATCAGAAAAGAGCAAAGAAATTGTTTTGTTGTTTTCTTAATTTCTTGGACAGAGGATGAGACAGGTGATTGGGTTGCTGTGTATGGAAACAATGGAATGAAGAATGTGGAAATGGCAGGGAGTGAATTGACTGAGCCAAGAGGGCCTAAAGGTTGCAGTCTGCCATGGAAATTGACAAGACCTGAGACTATGAGACATATGGAGACAGGGAGGTGGTGGACCAGAGATGTTATCCTTGGTGTACGTAGTTAAGGCCATCATGTGAACTCCTCCCCCTTCCCTTGTATTTTTGAGCTCTGTATCATGTGAATGTGATCTCCTATTCGATGATCATGAGCTCATCATGTCATGTCTCATTCCTCTTCTGCCCAACGCCAAACTTGAATAATCTTATGTAGTTAGATCTTGTCCCTTTCTCTCTTCACTGGACGCATGGAATTTTGAGGACATTGCTACGGGTAGGGAGGGGCCTCCAAACTCTCAAAGAAAGAAAGCTACAATATAATATAATCCTGCCCTAGGGAAGGGACTTGCTTTACAAAAGGAAAGGAAATCAACTCGCAGCTAAGCCCGTTCTTATCCCTTCATTTTATATAGCTTCGCACATAGATGAATATGACCAACATTAGTCTATATATATTAACTGTATATTGAAGATAATAATGTTATAATAATTTTAATTATAAAATAAAAATTAATTTGATGGGTTAACTCCGAACCTAGACTAGTCTAAGTTTAAGAAGAAATAAAAAAAAATTAACTTGATTTGATCTGATCAAAAACTCAGTTCAACTTGAAATAAAATAATAATAATAATAATAATAACAATTTTTATCCTTATCCTAGTTGACCCCCGATTGAGTTTTAAAACTGTAGTAATAAAAAAATTTATCCTTGTCCTGGTTGAATATGAGTTGACCCTCTTGATGTGTGACTATGGCTTTAACCAGTGAACTAGGCTTTACCATGGATTGATCCTCGAATTGAGTTTTAAAATTATGATAATAATTATATTTATGTCTTTTATGTACCTTTTATTTTGAAAGTACACAAATTCACTTTAAAATTATCTTAAAGACAAATTTATTCTTATGTCTTTCTCTTCAATCAAACATAATTCTATCTTTATAATTTTTGTCCTTTCTGTTTCAGAACAGTAACCAAACATTACTTAAAAAACATATAAAGTGATCAAGAATTAAACCAAACACTTTCATTTTTAATTCTACCGCTATTAATTTTAGTCAACTCGCCAAAATATCTCTGAAATCAAAATATCTCTGGAACAACCTTAATAATATAAGAACAAAACTTTCATTAAACGAATTAGGGCAGGGTGGTGGGGGGGAATACAAAAATTGGTGCTGTGGGATGCATTTGGTATATTGGACAACACATGACAAGTTATGTAGTATATGATACACTCATTGAACAAGGCATGATAAGTTATACAGTGTTTGGAACAAATCCTTGTCATGTCCAAAGTGTTCTCTAGGAAACAATTCTTGTTTCACCATAGGAGTGGAATAAACTTGGGCATTGGACAAAATCATTATTTCTCAATCTTCTATATAATCCAATGTATATTCATCACTTTAAAAAAGAAAAAATTGGTTGACTAAAGTTTGACCAAGTTTTTCTATGATTTACTAAAATAAGCTTTTACATGTAGGAGATTAATTGTAGCT
>Ga0325410_1001320_pt1 | contig 27299 bp, 14 predicted proteins | sample PopdelMetagenome_16_FD_206182 | JGI IMG/M metagenome (GOLD analysis project Ga0325410, IMG submission 206182) | Populus deltoides microbial communities from Bellville, Georgia, United States - Xylem-PdIQD-R3 | ecosystem: Host-associated > Plants > Phyllosphere > Stem > Wood/Secondary xylem...
CTACTTGCTTGCTAGCGCGTGTATTTTTTAATTTAAATATTATTTTATATATCTTAAAAGACTTAATTATCTCTAACCCAGCATACAAATAAAATAAAAATATAACAAAAATTAAAATTTCATTGCAGAGGTAAGAAAGATTTATATTTTAGAGGCACCTAAGTAATTTCACTTGACATGATAAAAAAAAAATTGAGAAGACCCCAAAGAGCCTCTCACTTGATAACACGTTTTTTTTTTCCTTTATGGATGATTGAGTAATTACACTGTGAATAAAAAATATAAAAATACCAATTAACCCACTCCTTTTCAATAATTACTATGAAAAGAATTTTCCTCCTAAACTCGAGCTTTCAGCTTGCCAAACAAAAGTAAGATAATAATTTTACTCTACGAGTCCATGTCCATAGTGAAAATCAATTATATGCCCAAAAGATGTCTATACCATGCTAAAAGCCAATCGATTTGTACTGAATTGATTAAAATTGAAATGATTAAAACTTTCAATATAGAAGTTGTTTAGATAATAATTACTTTTTAAAATAATTTTAAATTAAAAATATATCAAGATGATTTATTTTTTATTTTTTAAAATTTACTTTTAATATTAGTACATCAAAACAACTTAAATATACTAAAAAAAAATTAATTTTAAACAAAAAAAAAAAAAAAACAAGAGTTGAAAACAGGGTTCTCACCACAATGCCAAATATTTAACATGATACAGCAACATTCCAGAGGAGTAAAATATCTTAAGCAACTCAATTCTAAGTTTTTCAACCACTTATTTCTCCCTGCCAAGCTATAAGGGAGTTTCCATACAACATTAGTGGTAGTACATTAGCTGCTGTGTTGTTGCAGCATTCTGGAACCCACCATCATAAATTGCCTGGCTACTTCCAACAGTACCCATTCCCATGACTGCCTGCTTAAGGGCATGATGACCCTGTGGATGCATAAGGGCCGGGGCACCGTATTTGCTCAATGCCATCTGCTGTTCGTAGGCTGCAACTGCAAGTTCAGCAGCTGAAAGGCTTGGCATATGTCCAGCAGCTGGCGGGGGAAGAGGGGTAGAGCTTGTCCCTGGTGGAGTGGGCTTGCTACCCCATGAACACTGCAACATCAAGATATCATGCGATTAAACCATTTTGACATCAAGCTCAAAACATTTGCATAACAAGTCTGCATAACTGCTACTAACACAGCTTTAAGCACGCAACATTTGGATACATATGATATTTCTTTCCTGAGAGAAGTTCAATAAAGAAAAAAGACAGCAAAATGCCGTGCGATACAGGTCACGGAAAACAAGCATTGGCATTCTGTAGTAATCAAAACGACTTATTCAGAACCTAATCAATCAAAAAAGATCTCAAACATACAAAAAGGGAAAACAAGATCCCACATCAATAAAAAAAACCATCATATGAATATACCTTAATTGGTTTTCCATACATAATTCGAGCATTTCCCATCTGAATAGCCAGAGCTGCTTCAGCATGGGTGCTGTATCTCACAAACCCAAAACCTTTGTCACGTTGCACCCGCACATCTTCAATAGTTCCAGCACCAAGCATATGGAAATGCCGATGTAGATCAACAGAAGTAACCTGCAAGTCATTTGTTAGACACCAATCAGAGGAGGTAGTCCTAGAGCATTTTGATCAACTTCTGTCCAGAGGAACATCATGTATAGAAACACAAATGGAACAATAAGATCCCGACCAGACTTGCACAGCTCCATCTCATTGCATTAACTATCTATTGATCCAAGCAAATCCGAATCTCTTATATGATAACAAAAATGAAGATCCCATGTAAAAAGTTTTAATTAACTCACAAGTTGGTGAGTATCATAACAGTGTTTAATAATAATATGGTAAACCCAGCAAGGGTATGCAATGTGACATAGTATAGGAAATATAATAATAATCTGATAAACAAGCAAGGGTGTGCGCACTACAATTTAACCTTCTTTTTTCAAAAGACAGCAAGGATAATCCATAGTAAAAGTGCATCATGCCAACTACATAAAGATCGAATAGGATAATAATTAAATCACAGGTAAGTTCTTGCCTCAGGAGCAAGATTGCCAACATAAACTGTGGTATACTGAGGATTGTTCTCTGGAGCATCATCATTATTCCTTTCCTGACCATCTTCTGCATAGAAGAAAATAACCATTTAAGCTATAGCATGGTAAGAAGATGCATATGTAACTTCAGCATTTCAAGCTTATATGATACAACACCTCCAGCAAGAACAGTAACATATAAACTGAACCTAAAGAACGAATTCTATAGCAGGTTTGGATACTGATATGCATCTGAATCATTCATCTAACATGTATACAAGACAACAGATTCTGCACACCACACACAAAACCATTTGTTCTTTTTTTGCTGGAAATCATTGTGAAGAGAAGTTGAAGACCAAATTAGCAATCCTTTAGCAAAAACAGACAAATCATCTGGCCCAAAAAATAAAAAGACAATTCAGCTAAATGCCAATTGCTTAAAATTTTGGCTTCCAAAAATAATTATATAAACAATGAAGTTGAGAGGAACTTCACGACAGTAAATTTACAAGTTGATATTCAACCACAGGTTCAATTCAATGTTCATAGAATAGCTCACCTGATGTTCCATTTGTTAGATCTATACTTTTGGCATCAGTACTTGGCTTGTCGTCATTAGTATTGGCACCTTTGGTGGCCCAGTTACACCGAATTTGTCTGCTCCCAAGCCACTTTCCTGCAACAACATCAAGTCAGAACATCATTATACAACTCCATAGTAGTGAAATGAATCCGACAGGAAAACTTTGACACGCAAACAATGATTTTCTACATCTAAGGAGTACTTAACTTTTCAATTTTTCAAAAGTAATTCATGACAGCAGAAGACAAACCAGGTGCTCAATAACAGATACGCCAATGCATGGGCAAGTAGAGATAGAGTAATTCTGCTAATTATAGTTTATAAAACAGCCAAGAAATGGCACACAAAACAACTCTTTAATCTAGCAATGTAGGGCTAATATATCTCAACAAAATACAAACTGATTAAGAGCACAAATATAAAGGAAACTGCTTCACGACAAAGAAACACATACCATTTAAGTCATTAATTGCATTTTGAGCCTCCTGAACAAAATAAAAATACAAATAAAAGTTATGACATAAACCAATTGAATGAACACAATTTATGGTGGAAAGGGAGTAGCCAAAAAATTCAAGTAAAAAAATTTGATACCTGCTGATTCCTGAAAGAAACAAATCCAAATCCTCTAGAACGACCAGTCTTCTGGTCCCACATAACCCTTGCATCTCTGTAACCGAGCACCAGTACGCATGTCAAATTAGTCTCAGATTCAACTTAGAACTCAAGATGATCTGAAACTGTTCATCAAAGAAGTTGAGAGTAGAAAGGAACTTACGAACAACTAGGATATGCAGAGAAACATGCATACAATGTAGCATCTGTAACTTCAGGGCTAAGATCACCAACAAAGATATTATAATGACCTGCATGTCGCATGGAACAAATAACAATAGTTATATCCTAGCCAATGAAACCAAAAACAGTAAGAAACAATAGTATAACTAATGCATGCATAAACCTGATGTATCCTCTCTCTGACTACTAGCATAAGCCCAATTAACTTTAATAGGCTGCCCAAACCTGCAAACAGTCAAAGAACATATAAAGAAATAGGAACGATAAAATCCAAAAATAACCTAGTTTGTTTCCAGCTTACAGATGCCTTCCATTAAGGGTCAAGATGGAAAGAGCGGCGGATCTGCGATCAAAGTAATCCACAAAGGCATAGGATGACTGCAAAGAAACAGGATGCCACCACATCAGTATCCAAAAAAAAAAGATCAAGGGGCAAATGAAACAAAGAAGTCACTATCAAACAAAATTGACAAGAAGAAACAACAATGACTAGAAAAATTTTGGACAAATATTGCTTGGTAACAAGTTATGCTGGAAACTTAAGCCTAACCTTATCTTTCCGAATGAGCTTACATCCTTCAATAGGTCCAGTGTTTGAGAAAACCTCTTGAAGAAGGGGATCTGTAACTTGTGGGTGGATGTTTCCTACATACCTGCAGTTTCCCATGAAAAACAAAAGTCATATTAATAACCAATAATACACCATTGAAATACCGAATAAATAGAATCTGGCAAAAAATAAAAACACAAAGCCTGTCACATAGTGCAGGCAGGACCAGAGGATGAAGTATCAGTGTGTTGAGACCACAGAGTAACACTAACACACAGATTGACACATAAAAAGGGAACATATAGAAAGGAAATAGTAGTTCTAATTGTCAGGTTTTCAAGTAGAAAAGTTATCCAGTCCAAGCATCAACAATTGAGTGTATGCTAAAAAAAAATATGGCTACAACACTCACACACTGCGGCAAGTACTTGAATCAAAGCCAGGAGGCAGATTTCCACTCAAGATAGGCTCTATCTGCAAAAAATAAAATAAAAAAAATAAAACAAAAACTCCTAAAACTTAAAAACCTACACTCCACAACACTTTCAATATTTATGTTTCGAAAAACACCATCCCCGAAGCTGAATGCAGCACCTAATAAATTAAGTTTCAATTCAGTAGTTCCACGTCTTCCTTACAGTACCAAAAGGCCACTTGTGACTAAAAAATCAAATTGTCAACATCAAAAAGTAAGCTTAATGCTAAATTCCTATGCTTATTATGTGCACTATAAAAAAAGACGCTAAATTCATTAGTTCCTCCATTCAATCACACTATTATCATGACAAGACGCCCACCAGCCATCCGCTCACTCAAATATAAGCAAAAAAAAAAACCAGAAATTAAAATTTTAGAGCCCTCTTCCAAATAACATAACATACCCGTTTAAGCATTTGATAAAACAATAAATTAAAATTATTTATATGATAATTTTTTTGTGAAGACACTGCACATCTCAATTAATATTTTTCACACACTGAAACCATTTTCTTTTCAGCAATAATATACCTCAAGCACTAAAAAGTCAAAATGAAAAAAACAAAACAAACATCAGTATTAACGAACTAAAAGAAAAGGCTTTAACTTCGATCACATAAAAAATCAGTAGCTTTAAAAAAACCCTAATAAATCCAAAGGAAAAGAAAAACAAAACAGAGAAAAACAAACCTGAGGAGCAGCTAGGAGAGCAGGATGAAGATACTGCATCATGGCCTGTTGTTTTAGCCTCTGCTGTTGCATCATCTTCCAATCAAAAATAAAATTAAGAGCTAGGGTTTCGAAATTAAAAGAAAAAAAAGGAAATTAAAAAAAAAAGAAAAAAGAAAGAAAGAAAAAAAAAGAAAAAGAAAAAACCCTCGAGAGAGAGAGGGGAAAGATCAAAGAAAACGAGAGGGAGGGATAAGTGATATGGAGCCAAGTTTCATCATTTTTGTTGCTGCTGCTTTATACTGTAAATAAATAAAATTAAAAACTAAATACTAAAAACGACAAGTTAATTTGGTGAGAAGTTATCATGTGTTCTTCAGTACATGGAAAGGCTTGGTGTTATCCATTTACGTTGTTTGGTTCTATTCTGTACGTAACGCACCCAATTGGACCTGCTGATGTGCGATGTATTATATATTGATTTAAATTAAATTAAAATTAAGTAAAAAAATGAAAATAAATAAATAAATAAAAGAATCCATATACGTTGTTTGGTTCTGTTCTGTACGTCACGCACCCAATTCGACCTGCTGATATGCCACGTATTATATATTAATTTAAATTAAATTAAAATTAAGTTAAAAATTAAAATAAATAAATAAAAGAAGTATTTTCCATTTTGGATTGTGAGACAATTAATCGTGGATTGTAATAATTTTTTTTTAATTCTTTTTCTTTGTTATTATTTTTTTTCAAATTAATTATTTGATAATGTGTTGATTGGAATTTAAAATTGATATTTTATTTTTATTTTTTTTTATATGATTATTAAGGTTTCGAGAAATAATTGTTACTGGGTTGGTGTTTAATGTCATGATAAAAAAAAATTAGATTTGGTTTATTTCAATAAATTAAAAGTGAGGGACCAAAATTCAAAGAAATGAAAAATAGCTTTCCTTTTATTTTTTATGAAAAAAATGTCAATTCTAACCCTTTTTCTCCCTTCAATTATCAATCTTTTTTTCTTTTCAATTAAATCTTTTAATTTATTTATTTATTTTAATTTATTTTTATGTAGTTATATCAATCACAAAAACTAGTCTCGCTATTTTTTCTTGATCAGGGTTGAAAATGAGAGGACTAACATTATATTTATGAAATATTTGAAGATCCTTTAAAAGAAATTATTTGTCAGTGCCTCTATGCTATCTTTTTTATAAAACAAATTTTTGTTGCTTTTAGTTTTGAAATTACATGCTTATATTTTTCTTTTATTTTGACTCTCAAGCTTGGGAGAGGAGAGAGAGAGAGAGAAATGATGTTTTACAATGAAGAAAAGAAATTGTTGACAAACATTTAGTTTCAACAATGAAACTTGCCCTTTTTTTAGAGTTATGGGTTCCATTTACTTAGGCTTCCATTTAGGTCTTCTTTTCTATTTACCTTGCCTAAAAAAAGTAGTTCGTACTTTAAAATTTTATCTTGACTCAAGTTGATATTTTTGTTTTTTAATTGATTAAATGATGATTTAATACCAAAAATAAGTTTTTTGAGGTCCTTGGGGTGTTTGCTAGTTTTGGGTTGAAGAATGAGTTTTTAATTCATAAAGGATAACTACTTGATTTTCCAGGAACCAATAGTGGCCGAAAACTATGATAGTAGGTAACATGTCGTTTTTTTTTTTTTTGTTTACTAGGTGAGGCGGACGACATGTCATCCATCCTTAAAAAAAACTATAACATGCTAGACACATGCCCTACCCTAGGCTCGTGATCATGGGCTTGTTTTAGGCCCAAATGTGCTAAGCCAACCAAGTGTGTTGGGCCAATCAGGGCTACATACCTGAGCTTTTTTTTTTGTGGTTTTTGTTTCTTTTTTCTCATTTAATTTTTTCCACCTTTATTTTTTTCTTGTTTTTTCATAATTTTATTCATTAATATTTTATTTGTTTTGAATTGGCCTATATGATTTGTTTCATTTTGATATTTGTAGGTTTATCACAGTTTCAAAAAAACACCTCAATACTTAAGTGGTGCTTAATTTTGTGAATGTTTTTTTTATTGTACAATTAAACGAGAAACAGTTTCTGAAATAACAGAGTTGTTAAACCAAGTTGAGTCCATCACTCGACTCATGTATTTTATAATTAAATAAAAATAATTAAGAAAAAAAAACATTGGAGGTCATAACCTAGGTTGAGGGTTTGACGAGTTAGGCCATGAAACTCGGGTCATTCTAATATGTTATCATTTTAATATTAAAAACAATCATGTCATCTTTAGATTTTTTTTTAACTTCAAAATTGTTTTGCTGTTTTTGGACCTTCATTTTTTTCAATTATTTTTTAACTGCTTAGCTGCAAAAAACAAGTCGATCTAATATGTCATCATCTTAATATTTTTTAAAAAATATCTTCTTGGGATTTTGGTTCTTTTTTTAGTTCAAAATATTTTTGTTATGGGTGGACACTCTTTTTTTTTTTCAAAAAAAAACTTGACCAGATAGGCCGTGAAACCTAAGTGTACATTCTTTCTTTTTTTTTCATTTAAAAAAAATGCGGTTTGGCTTAAAGCTTTGCTCAGGCCACCTATCTAGTTAAAACACTAAAAGTGGACCTGGAAGTAATGTATCAAACAAGGATTTTAGTTCTCATGATTTTAGTGATGTTCCTCTATTTTTTTTTCAGAATTATTTTTTTGTTGCCTCGTAATTTTGATATAATCAACATACTTTGTTTACAATTTTTATGAATTAATTATTTTATTTTTATTTTTATTAAATATATATGCACAAATACAATATACTAATTAATTTTAATTTAATTGATTCTATTCACAGGCTCGCCGAAAAAGAAAGTAGATGCATTGGTACATAACATAAAAGTAGAAAATTGAGAATCGAAAGATCTCCATGTAAAGAAAAGAAGACATAGATAGCTTCACTTCCAAAACAAGACTAATGGATATATTTGTTGGTTTTATTTTTTATCAATGGAAATCCTTCATTAAGCAGAATGTCAAGAACTAATCTTAACAAAGACTTTAAGTGTAGAAAATAGGATTGTGAATTAGAATAAATGAGAAGAATAAAAGAAATTCTGCAGTACAAAAAATTTATTTATTTCCAAGATAACTGTTATTTACCACATTATTCTATTTATACTGATTCTCCAACTAATTAACTAATTCTGTTACAATCATCAACAAATTAACTTTATTCACTGTGTTAAATGCTTGCCTATATTAACTAAATGTAACAACTTTTCCCTCTAATCTTTTCCTTTTGGTATTTTTCTTCATTTCTTCTAACCCACATCACCTTGTTATTGTTGTAATGATTGTTATTGCTATAATAATGCCTTTTTCTTGAAAACATTCTTAACCTGAAGAATGTATGTTAAATTCTAGAAACTACAGTTAAAGCTCTTCAAGATCCTCCTAAGTTGAATCTTCAGTAAACAAATTTGACCATTTAATTAGTCCAACAACCATAACCTTGTCTTTTTTCTACATAATCCTTCGTTCCAAAATCCCTATAAGATTTACCCCCATCTTGGCTTATTCATCTATTACTGGAAATGTTGAAGATACTACTGCATTATTCCCAATCTTCTTTTTCAGCAAGGAAACATGAAATACTGGGTGGATATTGATTGTTGTAGGTAACAAGTTTATAGGATACTTACCTAATCTTCTGAATGATTTTATATGGACCAAAATATCATGGATTCAACTTCATATTTCTTCTCAAGGCCATTGTTGTTTGTCTGTAAGGTTGCAACAATAAATACACTTATTCTCTTACCATGAATGTTTTTTTTATCCTTCTCTTATTTGCCATTTGCTTCATCCTATTTTGTTACTATATCTATTTGGCTCTACAATCCCTGATTCATTCCATTTCTTTTATGCAATAATTCTCTAACTATAGCCATGATTACCTTTTCTTATAATGCCACTTTTATTATTTGTGGAGAATAGACATACATAGTCTAAAAAAGGCTCATGTTAATATTAGAATGATAACTGGAATTGTAGCACCATTTTGCTAAAGTCAACAAGGAGTACCATAGTTTAGCATTATCCATGGACATACATCTTAAGTATATTTTAAGGCATTGATTCATATTTTCTGATTGCCCATCAAATTATGGATGGTAGGCTGAAGTCATAAACAATTTGACTCCTAACAACTTGAATAATTCCTTCTAAAACAAATTGGTAAACATTTTATCTCTATTAGTGATAATGATCATTGGTAATCCATAGAACTTATAAAAATAATTTAGAAATATCTCAGCTACCACTTTAGCAATGAAAGGATATGAAAGGATAATAAAATGAATGTACTTAATGAATCTATCTACAACTGCCATTACAGTGCCTTTACCTTCAGACTTTGTAAGTCTTTCCATAAAGTCTATTGTAATGATATATTTGTCCTTAAAACTTTATTGTTTATCCTTTAGAGCAAATGATGTTGTAATGAGCCTTCAAAGATTCCAACAAAACTATTTTATTTAGATGCATTTCTAAACAAGGTCTATAAACCAAGAAAATACAACTTATGTATCTCTCAACAAGACTGAACCTAAGTCCTAGATTTAGGAGGTAACTCTTCCTACAACCTCTTTTTATATTAATTTTTCAAACCAAAATTGATAAGAATTAATTCTATTTAATACCATAACACATTCCTGCTATAATCAACTTTGTCTACCCATTATAATACTAGAATTAATCCTGATATTTTTTTGTTTAAATTTCTATAAAACAATGTCTAGGTTTATAAAGAATCAGTTCTTGGAGAAGAAACTGAAAAAGTTAATCAATCTTAATCTATTAGGCTGGACAAGATAATGTGCTGGAGAAAGTAAAACTTCATGGACTAGACCCAAGCTCAATATTATATTTGCAAAAAATAATATTTTTTAGTCCAAAACTTTAGTTCACAGTAAAACCTAAGGCTCTAGCATAAGCCGAACCATGCATGTGAGTGTGTGATTTTTAGCTCAAAGTTCGCTTGACTTAGGTCATCTCTCATCTAAGAGCTTAAGTGCCTTTTGGACCCAATTTTAACTTTGCACCGTCTCACTACATAAATAACAAGCAAACCTTGTTTCTCTCCTATTTAAGATAGAGGTTTTTAAAAGGTTTTGGGTTTCTCCAAAATATGTTAGCCACGAATTCTTTAAGATCAATTTTTCATTCACTCATAATTTATTTAAATTATGTTGATATCCTATGTTAAAAAGCTTAAGTTGGAGATTAAATTACAATAAAGTTTCAATCTCAAAAGTGAGTAGATCTTACTTTTAATTTGGTTTCAAATGTGTTCATTAACCATGTTTTAAAAATATTTCCAATGTGACTTTCCAAAAGTGTCCAAATCTTTTATTTGATATTGCCTTTGTCAAATCTTCTATATTGATCTAACTTTGTTCACATCATGTCCACACAATAGAAACAAAATGATTGTCTTGCATAAAATAAGTCAGTTAGCTCAGTTTAATGCAAGAGATCTTTTGTCAAGTCTTGATTTTGTTGTGAAAAGAGTCATTTCCTTTTGCAATAAGTTTTATCTTAGTTTTGTGGATTATTTTCATGTTTGCAGTCAAGCTTTTCTTAACATAATTGTTGGGTTTTCCAAAATATATACACGTAGTGGAAACAATAATTTTAAATTTTTTCAAGAGTCCCAAGGATCTTGTTAGATAGATCTAGAGTTGTTTAGGGTTTATGAAAAAATTACCTAAAGATTAGATGTTCTTTTTACCTTTGAATATTTGCTTCAAGGCTGGGTTATCATAAACCACAAGCCATCCAAATGTCCGAACTCTAATGATAATCCATATGACCACTAATAAGAAATCTCATAAAACTTTTTAGGAAAAATAAATTGATATACCTTTGAGTGCTAACTTTTTTTCTTTTGTGTTTTAGGTGTTTCTGTACTATAGTTCGCTCACCTTAGAAAATAAAAGGCATAACATTCTATTTATAGGGAAATCTTAAAATCCTATAAATAATAAAATATCAATTTTCCCTCTAAATAATATCATATATATTATTTCAGGATAATTTTTAGAAATTTATTCAATCACGTCCCTACTTGATTTTTTAAGTCTATAATTTTAATCCCTTGTATTAATTACATTCTAGTTCTTAATTTCTAAAATTTATTTACAATCAAGTCACACTTGATTAATTATCTCATTTTGATTTCTAACTAATAGTTCTTATGTGTGTGACTCATTAGGTTTCCTAATAAGTTGGTTCAAATATAAATCATAATCCTAAATAAAAAAAGATTAAATAAATTAAACAATTTAATTTATTATCAATTTAACAATTGATTGACTTATATTTGAAGACCAAGTACATGTCTAGAAACTTGTCATTATCCCCTAAATATTAAGAAAGTCAAAAGTGGTTTGACATAACCTTTCAGTGACCAGTTTTGCAGTGTAATTATTATCAAGAATGTTCCAATTTAAATATTATACTTTGTTAAATCATTTTAGTTATCAACTGTAATGACTCCATTTTTAATACATTTTCAGAATAAACACTCAATGCATGTATAAAGAAGATGAGATTTTTTTTTTCTCTCAACAAGTCCTGTTTTAATTGTTATTAATCATTTAAGATTAATTTATCTTCTACCAAAATTCTTGTTAATGTTTCAGCAGAGTCTTCTTTATATATGGGGCATTCTAAATCTTGACATAGTCTTGTATACTTCTAAAATCAATATCTCATCACATGATCCAATCATCCTGGATCAATATTATATCATTATACACAAGCATAGACAACATATATTCTCTCAGTCCATCTTTTGACCTTTCACATAGATTATAAAGCATACAAATTTAAACATACATATACCAACCACCTAAAATATAGCATGCATTTAATCGATACTTGGACAATTATAAACTAAGAACATTAATAAAAGTTATGGAACATATTCATATTTAAAACATGAGAACAAACATGGATATGATTAAATTTATGATCTAACCTCATTTAATTACATTAAATATGACATACATATTCTAATCTAATTTACAATAACATCATTAAATTTGATTACATAATATACGATACATCCCGATTACACAAATAAAGATACATTTATACATTCGAATATGTATTACAATCTAAATCTTTAATACATTTTTGTTTTTCATTACTAATTTATCAAAAAAAAGTTATATAAGAAGGCCAACTATTCTGCACGAGTTTGTAAAGGTCCTGTAATAAATATGGCAATTACATTAACACTAATTTAAGACAATTAAGACATGTATATGGCAAGTTATATAATAACACACTGCATTTTAATTTCATGATTAATTAATTCTTCAACCTAAATATTCATATTCCTTTAAAAATAACATTCTTAATTTTAGAACAAACATAATATATCCACTCGATAGACACATTAGCACTTCCAATACTCCTCAGGGGAACTAGTTGATAAACTTTCGGTCATCAAGTAGCATGATGCCTCTAGTACCCCTCAGGTATTAGTCAATTCTTAATCCCAGTCATCAATCACACTCATGCCTTTAGTATTTCACGGATACTAGTCAATTAAAAATCTTAATTGTTAGGTAAATATGATGCCTCTAGCTTCTTTTAGACAACTAGTAAGAAGACTCTCGGTCATCAGTCACACTAATGCCTCTAGTATCCCATGAATACTAGTCAATTTCATATCCCGGTCATCAAATAAATATGACGCCTCAAGCACCCCATGAATACTAGTAAATTTCATATCTCGTTCATCAGATAAATATGACGCCTTTAGTACCTTCGAGTATTAGTCAATTCTTATCCTTTTCGTTGCACAATAAAAAAATAATAACAATGTAATATACATTTAATGAATTTGCAATTAAATGAATTAAGACAATCTTAATAATATTGGTCAAAGACACAAGGCACCTACCTTCACCTCCAACTATATGCACTTCTCCAACTACAGAAGATGTCACTCCAGGTACCTCTCTTTAATTTAGAGAAAGTACCATTATCAATATCTCTTTTATCTCATAACATATGATTATTCATTTTTAAATTTCATACTACCACACCATCCACCTATAAATTGTATCCTTTATTTTCACAACTTAAATCCTACTAAACATATTTCAATTAATCAATTTATGCTTTATTCACTATATGAGCTCCCAATTAAATCAAATTTAATAGCACCTTTTTGCATTAAATGACCTTCCTAATCCATATACTTTTGACCATAAGGTTCTCTCGTTTTCTTTTTCCAATTATTTTCTTTAATTCTTTAATAGTTTAAGTTCCAAATCCTTCATTACATATATTGTTTAAACAAAACACTCTAATTTCTACATCCTCACTGACAATTAATTCCAAAACTATAACTCACAACTTTTTAGTATCAAGAACAATGAGCATATTTTTTAAATAAATAGTGTTAGGATTAGTATCAATCTTAGCATCAATGTTAGTGGAAGAATATTACCATTTCCAACCATGATAAAGTCATTATCAATGTAAGTTTTAAAGTTATTTAGTTTACTTTTATTTGTAATCATATATGTTAAAAGCTATAGTATTAAGCAACCATTTAGAAGTTTGATTATCTATAATAGTAAGAATTGGTAATGTTTATGAAATATCATTATCTTGGAAGGAAACATTAAACCTATTAAAATATTTTAAAGCATATGTCTATGTTTAGCACATATTTGAAAAACTACATCATTTATATTATTGTTTAAATTTTTAGTTCCTTGCTAATTTCTCTATAAAGTTATTTGTAAAATTAATGGTTTGTCTGTTACTGTTATTATTGTTTTAAAGATAGCCTTGATATCCATTCATTTACTTTATCTTTATTTTTTGACAAACTACATCCTTTGAAATTGAATCTCTATTGAAAATTGCTTCTCTTTTTATTTGAAGCTTGCTAGCTCAAAAAAGCTATTTAAGGGTGTTAAAGGTATGCGTGTGTGCATATTTATTTTGAAAAAAGATACAGGACAATAGCTATAAGATTATAGATAATTAATATTTCATTCCCTTTCTCTCAAGCTAACTTTTTCCCTTGTTCTACTATAGTATCTTAGTTTATTGCATTAGTACACTCAAAGTCAATCTTTATAAATCTCTTCTACATCACAACCCATGACAAGCTCTTTGGCTTTATTGATCTATATTTTCAAACTCGAATGTTTTTTTATGGTCTCAAACAGGCACCTCGTGCATGGTTTGATTGGCTTAGTCAATTCTTGGTCTTCTTAGGATTTCACAATTCCAAGGCTAATACTTCCTAGTTCATTTTTCATATTCCTAAAGCTACAATATTTCTTGTAGCTTATGTTGATGATGTTTTATGGATTAGTGATAATCTAGTCTTTCTTCAGCATCTTATTATACATTTGGATATTGAAATTGACATTTGTGATCTTGGTTCACTTCATTGTTTTTTTGGTATTGAGGTTTCTTCTAGTATAGATGGTTTGCTTCTTTTATAACAATGGTACATAAATGATCTTCTTAAGAAAGCTAGTATGTCTAAGTGTTAACTAGTTGTCACTCTTATTGTCATTGGTTCTTCTTTTTCCTAATCAATTTTTAGATAGTTAATGGGTCTTTTTCCATATCTCACATTCACTTGACATGATATTTTTTTTGTGTTAATAAAGTATGTCAGTTCATGTATTTTCCTACTAATATTCATTGGTTGACAGTTAAACACATCATTTTCTATATATGTGATACTTCATCCTCTAGGTTGCATTTTGACTTGTTAGAGTGATCTCTCACTTAATGGATTTAATGATTTTGATTGGTCTGGCAATATTAATGATCAAAATATCATTATTGGTTATGCAACTTTCCTTGGTCGCAACTTTATCTCTTGAGAATCTAGCAAATAGCGTACAGTTGCTTGTTCTTCTACATAAGCTAAATATAAGGATATTGCTAATATTGTTGCTAAACTTATTTAAGTTCGATCTCTACTTCATGAAATTTGTATTTTTGAATCAACTCCTCATATGAGATGTGATAACTTAAAAACAACTTATTTATTTGCAAATCCAGTTTTCCGTACTCACATCAAACATGTTGAGATTGATTTTCACTTTATTTATGATATGGTTGCTTAGAAGGAACTCCAAGTTTAGCTTATTACTTCTGATGATTGGATTGTCGGTATGCTGATTAATCCTTTCTCATCATCTTGATTTATGTTCTTATGATCTAAGTTAAATGTGGTGCCTTTCTCATTCAACTTGCATAGTAGTATTGAAGCAATATGACCAAAAAGAATTTTAGGCCCATGATTAATACTATATTTATTATATTAGGGTCCACTAAACAAAACCCATTAGAATTAGTTAGGGTTAGTTAACTACATCCCTATATATATTAACCAAAAATATATAAGGTGTGAGTTTTTCATTGTAGCACTGAATACATATTATTGTGAATAGCTACAATGAAATTACCTTTTACCCATTGGTTTTTAAAAATACTAGCCTTGGTATTGGGGGTAATTTTTATCTTTTTCAATGGCTTAATGGTCATTAAAAGATTCTTGATGGTATATTCATCTAAAAAAAATAATAAAACTATTGAACAAAGGGTTTTTTTTTTTTTTGTATTTTCGCTTATTAGAATACAATAAAAAAGAGTTATTTGCCCTTAAAAAACATGAAAACAAATAAGGCATGGGTCTAGGGATATTTTCATCCTTTCACACGTTTTTTTTTTAATTTCCTGAGTTAAAGGAGTATTTTAGTCTTTTTACATTGGATAATTAATTTTTTATTCAAAAAAACTGCTAAAGCATACTCATTACTTGCTAGCGAGTGGAAGACATCTACACCATTTAAGTGACACATAAGGTGCCACCCAGTGGCCAAACTTGCCATTTTGCCATGCCTTTAGAAATATCATCGTGTCCTCTTCCTCCTAGTAAGGTGTGTGACGGCATATGATAGATGATTTAATGTCGATGATCATTTCTTTTTTTCCTTCTTTTTAATCTCCTACCCGAAAAAGTACATGGTTTGCTTCTTTTTTTCAATTTTATCCTTATTCTTTTTATTTTTTATTTTCGTTCTTATCCATTTTATAAAATTTTTATTTGTTTTCAATTTAGTTCTTCAATTAAAATTTATCATATATAATTGTTTTTTTTTTATCATTTTGGTCCTTATTTTTTTTATTTATAATTTTTTTTTCCTTAGCCTTTTTGTTAATGTTTTATTAGTTTTCAATTTCATCCTTCAATCAAAGTTTATATTGTTTTATTTTTTTTCAATTTGACCTTCATTTTTTTTATTTGCCTTTTCTTTTGTTAATGTTATTTTTCTTTTCAATTGAACATTCTTTGTTGCCCTCTAATTTATTTTTTATTTCAATTTTCAACTCTATTCTTTTAATTACAATTTTTGTTTTAGATTCCTTTGTGTAATTAATTTTTTTTCTAGTTTTATCATTTGGCATTTGATTTGTTAGGGATTAAGTTTCGTGGTTTTTTTTTGTGGTGCTTTTAATCACATAATCCAGATCACGATTCTGAAAAGTTAATGCGATTTGACATCTTAATTTTTTTCCCATTTTCTTTTATAATTTTATCATTCTACATTATTATTATTTAAAAAAAGATTAGTTTTTGATTATCTTCAATTTCTCTTCTATTAATTTATTTCAGTCTCATAATATAGGTCATAAGTTTTGTAGGTCTTTTTTTAATAGGGTTTTTTTAAAAAAAATTATTTGTATTTAATTTTTAAAGATATTCTGATTCATCCATAATATTTTTTATCTTATACAAATGAAATTTGTTTTAAAAAATAAAAAATTTTATTTGTAAATAATATTTCTAATATTTTCGGCCTTGCGTAATTTTTTTATATTTTATTCAATCATCTTCATGTGTGTTTCTATTTCTATTTTTTTTATTGATCTCAATAAACAAATTCAGTAAATATAATCAGATAAATGTCTTATTTTGCAGGATTAAATATCTTGATTTGTATTCATCTTTTAATATTTTTAATTTCTCTTTTAGTTATTGTTAATGACTTTTTTTGTTTATTTACATAAATGATTATTAGGTCAAGTTTTTTAGTTTCTCTTCAAAAAAAGGTTTTACAACCCACGGCAAAACATGGGTCAAATAGCTAGTGTAATATACATGGACATATTTATTTTGAAGAGAATATATGATAGCAACTACAGGATTATAACTCACAACAATTTCTTCCCTTTCTCTCAAGCTAACTCTTTACCTTCCTTTATTTATTTATTTATCAACATGGTATGTTCTGAAGCTGTCATAGAACCAGAAACCTATTGAAGTTGGGCCGGACCACAGAAAAGAGCCCAATGAAAAAAGTAGCTGAACATTCAGAGAAGGTAAAGAAACTTTTCGGAGCCCATTGTTCACTTTGTCCACCACAGAAAAAGAGCAATGAAGAACCATGCCGAGTAAGAAGACAACAGATGGCAGAAAACCCAAATGGAAGACTCTCCATTCTCTTCATTTTATTAATTTGTAGAGGGCCCTCTGCTCGATTCTATTTTTGTAACATCCTTCTTCTTTTTTCTGTATTAATTTAATCTCTTCATTTAATCTTATTAAGTTAAGATTTAAGATTAATAGCGTTAAATCTTCTGTTAAGTGAACAAGATAAATAACGTCTTATATATTTTTTTTATAAAAACAAAAAAAAAATGTAACAGACGAATGCACAGAGATAATTGGGTATTTTGGAAACTTATGTAGCACTCTTTTTATAAAAATAAAAGTTCAAAAAGCTTATTTAAAAAAAGGAAAAATAAAAGTTCAAAAATTAATTAGGAGTGCCCGGAGCATGCATACGGGGCATGCCACTTCAGGGCTCTTTTTTCTCGATTTTAATTTTTGTAAAAACTTTTCTTCATTCCTCCAAAAATTCAAGAAATTTTATGGTGTTTAAATTATAATTAATGATATACTATCAGTTATACAATAAAACTTATTTTATAAAAATAAATAAATACAAGTAGAAAAGAAAAATATTAAATAGATATATTCTTAATACTTTTAATAAATCTTGAATTTTATTTTTTTTTCACTTGTATCGGTTTTTTTCTTTAAAGTGGATTATATTAAATAATTAATAGGATGCTATTAGTTACAACTTGAGTGCCATAAAAGTTTTTTAAAATATTCACATAATTGATCTTTATTTCTTCTTTAATCTTCATGAACTAAAGTGAGAAATTCAAAAAATTAATCTATATAATAGAAATTTAACAATACCAATATAATAGAAATAATTAAGAATATAGTGTGATGACTTTGCTTCAGATTTATTAGAGTTTTGATAAAAATAAGAATTTGAGCTACAAGTTTATTTATTAAAAAAATATTTTATAGTGATGAAGAGTGAATTAAAATTGATTTTGAACCATAATTTTTTTTTTTAATATGAAAAGTTTGTTTGTAATTTACTTTTCTAATTCAACCAGATTTTACAATATCTAGTCTAAGCAATTCATAAATGAATGAGCATAATTGTATTGGATCATGATTGGAAATATCCAATTCAAAGAAAAAAACAATGTTTTTTTTTGTTTAAAAACTTTATGGAAATACCCTATCTAGCCATTGCAATTTTTCATTATGATGCAAAACTCTTAAATCATTATCAATATCAATTAATTAATAATTTTTTTTTATAGTGATGAAGGGAAAAAAACCCATATGGGAATTGAGTTTTTTTAGGCTACAATCTTGAATTTATCTGTGAGCTTTCTTACAAAACAAGTTCAGAGTAGTTATTTTTGTTTCTAAAAATTATTGGATGGTTATTTATAGTTCTAGGAGTTGGTGGTGGTTCATAGGATTGCTGGATTGTTAATAATAGTTCATGAAATTGTTGGGAGGTTGATGGTCACGTATAACCAAGCTTTTAATAGTTGTGATTGAGGTATTTATAGACTAAGTCCTTGAACTTATTTCTTGGAGAAGGAAAATATTTCCTAGAAATTTGGGTCATTTATGGTTCTATGCTACCTATTATAGAGATATTAGTGATGTTATTGGCCATAATGTTTTGCTATTCCATTGGTGGAGATGTTTGTGGCAAGTTATTGGTTACCTACTCTGCATAGAAATGGTTTGTGTGTATAGAAAAAATTTTATGTATGGAAAGTTTATGTGTGCAACTATTGGAGAATCCAAAAAAAAAACACATAGAGATGTGTGTAGGATAGTATTGGACAACTCATGGCCTGGAACACCAAGATTATAATCCTTCTGGGACAACCAACCATGATTTTTAGTTGTTTGGGCCATGCCCAAACGACTAGCTTAGGTGGTGTATGCCATGCACACGTTACCTATAATTTGAAGAAAAAAAATATGTTCTATCATTTCCCCTCTAATATTTGAATTGTGAGAAATTTTAGAGATTTTCATCAAGTTTTCATTGAGCTTAGGTTATAGTTAGAGAATATTTTTCATAAGTAAAGAATACTCGACAACCATGGCAAAGCATTATGGATAGAGACATTTGCATGGGGTCTTTGTCATAAACATGGAAATTTTCATATGAGTGATTAGAGACTTTTATGGATATTGTCATGTAGACTTTTTATAGGAGATATAGAGATTTTCATGGAGATATTTTTGTTAGAGACATGGAGATTTCCACAAAGACTTTTATTAGGGTTATGGATATTTTTCATCAGGGATTATGGAGAAAACTATTACTTTATTAAAAAGTTCAAAATATTTTTCCAAACAAGTGGAGATACAATTTCAAAGATCCTCTAATTTTAGGTATCCCATCAAATTAACATATTTTTTTCTTTTCTTACTCTGACTTTGTTTTTATTTTCATTAACTATTAAAGGAAACCTCTGGAAATTAGTCTTTTTATCTTTTTTTTTTTGGGACATGTCATTTCTTAGTGTCATGTCCATGGTTATAATGAAAAAGACGAAACTTATTAGAGTTTCTTGTATTCATGCTCTTTTTTATAGAAGAAGGATAATGCACAAATTCTTTCCCTTTGATAACAGCTAGCACCTCAGCATAAGTGGTGGTCAAATGTGTGGTTAGGAGCTCAAGAAAAGTCAAGCAATCATGGATGTGTCTCTTAGTGTTTTTCTTGAATGTCTTGGTTAGGGGAATGATGAGATCAAATAGATTATTTTTTCTATGGATGCTTGTTTCTTCCACTTTGATATAGTTTTCATTACATGTTTCATACTAAGAGGATTTTATCAGGAAGAGTATATAATCTTTCTTTAAAAAAAAAATAGTTGTAGACTCTATTAATCAGAGCTTCAGTGGTAATAGGTTTAAGTAGTCTATTCAAGTTGAGAATTTTCTCATTCAATCTTTGAAGATATGTCCTAGTGCTCTCATCTTCTCGTTGCATGATGGCAAAGATCTTAGTGCGAAGATTTTTAGCTATGATGTTTGTACTGAAGTACAAAATAAGTTTGGTACTTTGATCATAAAAGTTTATGATGGAACCAAGCTTTAGGCTCTGGTACCATGAATGAGAAGATATACGAAGCATTGTTGGAATTACATTACACATGACATCTTTGTTTTCTATAACAAGCTATAGGATGGTTCTCACATTTTATATATGCTCTATAAGGTTTTGTGAGTTCATTGTGATTCTCTAGGCTAGCATTTTTAGAGATGCAATCTTTAAAGAGATGAGTGTGTAGTGTTTTATGATGAAGTGAAAATTTTTCTACTTTATGGGGATTGTGCTTGTTCTCAGGAACTTGTAAAGTTGTTGATGTAGTCTCATATTTTGATTTTTTTTTCTTAAAATGATTATGTGAGTTAGATTCAGATGGAGATAGATAGATCTTTATTTAGAGCATCTAGTATAGGAATGTTTTTAATGGTAGTGAGTTAGATTCAGATGGAGATAGATAGATCTTTATTTAGAGTATCTAGTATTGGAACGTTTCTAATGGTAGGGTAATTACTTCCAAGTGTATGACTACAAGTTTCTTCATGCCTACTTGCTTGCATTTGATTCTGCTATGTCTCTTTAGGGAATTAGAGTTGTCTCTTTGCATTTTAGGGAATTGTTTTATGTTGAGAAGATTCCCAAGAAATTTTCTAAAGATGAAAATAGAAGTGTTAAAACATCAATTGATATAAATGTATACATGACCAAGAATAAAGGTAAAGGAATAAACTAATTGGAATATCCTCGAATAATTGGAAGTCATTAGTGTGTTATGAACTGCATAAAGCCTGATATTGCTAATTCAATTAGTAAACTGAGTAGATTTATAAGTAATTCAAGTATGGATATGAAGAAGGCAAAAAAAAAAAAGTACTCGAGTATTTAAGGTACACCTTAGACTATGAGCTATATTATATAGGTTACTTAATAGTACTAGAAAGGTATAATGATTCTAATTGGATATCTAACACTAATGATTCAAAATATACAAGTGAATATCTAACACTAATGGTAGAGTAGTTGTGTCATAGAAATCCTCCAAACAAATGTGTATCGCTAGGTCCACAATGGAATTAGAGTTTATTGCTATTGATAAAGTTAGAAAGAAAGTCGAATGGATTTAGAATTTTTTATAAGATATTCCATGTTGGCCAAAACCAGTGTCAACTATTTGTGTCTACTGTGACAGTCAACAATTGAAAAGGCACAAAATACTATGTATAATGGAAGTCTATACATATATATCATAGACATAATATCGTTAAATACTTACTCTCAAATAGAATTATTTCCATTAACTATGTAAAGTTAAAGGAAAATATTACAAATCCGCTAACCAAAGGTTTATCAAAAGAGCTTTTGTGTAATTCATCGAGGGGAATGGACTTAAAGCCTTTAAAAGATGAAAGAGTGTAGTGATGGTAACCATACCTATTTGATTGGAGATTCTAAGATCTAGGTTTAAATGGAAAACTAAGTCATATAACATTCTTGGCAAGGTTGTTAAAATCACGATTTTGACATGGCATGGAAAATACAAAATAAACTCGGATTGTAAAAACAAATCGTAAAATCGTAAGGAATTTTAAAATATATTAAAAAAATACATGCTTCAAATAAAAATTCATACATAGTTCAAGCACCTTAAAATACATGCTTCAAATAAAATTTTATAATTGTAATTAAATTTTTGTTAAAAAAAAGTACCATATATTTTTGTTGAATTCAATAATGCCAAGAGATTACTTAAGATAAAACTACGTCCCAAATAAACCAGGATATTTCTCAGACATAGCACATTTATATGATGAAAAAACAATTAACATTAACTTTAACAAAAAAAAAAACCTAAAAGGGGCTCAGGATTTATACTGTAGACTGAGAGCTATTACTATGGATTTAAAAAGTGATTTCATTTTAGATCTCTTAATTTCTTGTTTTGCTTTTCATTATGGATTCATCTTCTCTTCTGCAACATCTCTTCTTTCTTTGTTTTTTTGACTTTTTTCACCTCAAACCACATTTTTCATTCTTTCTCCTACTTTTTGTATACCAGATCAATAGATGAGAGTGGATAAACCAAATCAACAATCCATACTGGATCTCGACGCTAATCCAAATTATGACCAAAAGCATCATAAAATGAGAGATTCCTACAACATGGAAGCCAGACTTTTGAAACCAACTGAGGAGGGGGTTAACTACTGTAGCCAGACTTTTCACCAGGCACCAGCGAAAAGGGCCTTACAAATCTTTTAACTACTGTAACCATATATTTTCCTTGGTGCTCTGCAAAAGGTGAAAAACGGAGTAATAAATAATTAACAGTGTGCACTCTAGATCATGATGCTTTTTACAAGAGGTGAAAAAATATAAACAAAATAATTTACCTGGTGGAGACTTGAGAGACGCCGGTTACATCATTGTTGGTGCTCCGGTCATGCCGGTCACTTCCTTGGTGCTTCGCAAGAGGTGATAAACGGTGGCTGGTTTTCTAGACACCGTTTATTCTATGATAAAATCGTTCAATCGGTAGTGAAATCGTGATTTTACACGATTTCACCCGATTTTAACGATTTTACCCGATTTTAATTCGATTTTATCTATTTTCGAGTTTTATGAACGATTTAGCACGTAAAGCCTCCATTGACTCATAAAATTGTATGATTTTATGAGTTGAATCGCGATTTTAACAACCTTGATTCTTTGTAACACTATACAATTATTATTTCTTAATTATTCATATGATTAAATAAGTGCTAGCAATAGCATGATAAAAGGGTGATGTGAGCTTTTAATGATTTTCATATATTGGTACTCCAAGTGGAGTATAACATAATAATATAATGAAAGATCACTTATATGAGCGAGAAATATTTTTGCTTTTTTAAGAATTTTGATAAAAGCTGAATTCTATGAAGCACTCATGAATCCAAGAGTTGTTTCGGGCCAAAATGAACACAACTGTGAGAACTAAAGGAAATCTCTAGGTATAAAACTATGTGAGTATTATTGTCTTGGTTTATATAAAAATGTTAAATAGCTCAAGACATCATGTTTACTATTTAACCAAGTAAATTCAATGATATTTCTCTAAGTTCAAAGTCAAAAACTATCTATTCTAATGTAGTAATCTACCAAATCAGTATTTATCAATAAATCTTTGAGTCACTTTTAAACTAGTTAGACAATTTTCATTCATACGAGGGATTGTTGAAAATTTGTTTTAATTAAAAACAATTATGAGTGAATGAAAAATTCATCTTTAAGAACTCTTGATTTTTATATATTTAATTCTTGATTTATAATGGCTAATTAAAAGTTGATAATGAAAGAAATTAATGCTTATTAATTTTTCAACCTTTTAGCTTCTAAAATTCACTATAAAATAAAGGTGAAGGAAGAGTTTTAAACTTGAATTTTTCAGATTTTACACACTTTTCCTCATCTCATTTTTAGTGTTTTTTTTATGCTTTGATTTTCCTTTTAAGTTTAGAGTTTAAGTTCATCTTGTTGAGAGATATTTAAGTTACATAATCTTTGATTCAAAGACCTTGTTTAGAAGTTCATCTAAATCAATGTGGTATTGTTGGAATCTTAAGAGGTATATTGCAAACATTTTATAGGCACAAATAAAAAGCAATAAAGCTTTAAGAACAACTGAGTTATTCTTAACAACAACAAAAGTCTCATTACTTTAAAGTTCTTCAACCTCTATTATTTTATCTTAAGCACGTATTTTTATTATTAGTATGCATGTTAGAACTTTCAACAAGTACCCCCGCTTTTCCACTTGATGAACAATGGAATCACCGAACCTTTAGTTTCTTTGTAATTGTGATGCAAGTGATGTGAAATTAAGTTCTAAAAATAATGAGTAATTATATTTTGCTTACATCGTTTTATATGTTTATTATCGTTTAATAATAAAAATTAATCCATGTACAAAGTTCTTATATTTTTTTTAAAAAAAGTACCTTCAAGTTTTATTACAATTATTTTTTTATATAAAAAAAAATTATATTTTTTTTTCTTTTATCATAGCGAGGCTAATAATTACATTGCTCTCATTAATATACAATTGAGGCATACATTGAAACATCATTTTTTTTTTATTCGGTATTTAGATAGATAGATAGCATATGAAACCTTTTCCAAAATTGTATAGTAAAACAAATGCCATTAACTTCAATTATACTCTATATATTTTAAGAAATTATATTATTTTTTATTTTAGTTTTAAGATGGCAATCTTTTTAATTTCATTTCAATCAATAAATAAATTAAACATTAATATAATATACCATAAAAATCATATTAAGCATGAGTTAAGCATTTCTAATGGGTATGCGATCTAGTTTAAACCCAATGTTTAAAAATATAAATAAATATAATTATAATAACTACGATAATATTATTAATAATATCAGCAGCACTAAGCCAATTTCCAAGTGATTTTTTATATATATATATATATATATATATATATATATATATATATATATATATATATATACAATCAAGAGTGTTGTGTTCTTGTACCACAGGGCACACGCACAAATATTTGATTATCTTATACCATTACTACCGCCCTAATATAATTGTTCTTCCACTTAGCAGCAGTTTAAAATTACGTTAACGAATGCAGTTTCTTGAAAATTAAAATTATTTTTGTTTAAAATTAAATTTTTTATATTTTCAAATTGATTTAATATACTAATATTAAAAATAATTTTTTTATAAATAAAAGTGAAAAGTATTTTAAAAAATAATTAATACGACACTCCCAAACACCCTCTTAAAAATAATTAAATCCCGTTTATTTTTATATTTCAAAAACGTTTTTAAAAAAATTTAAAATATTTTTATCTTTTTCCTTACTTCAAATTAATTATGTTTTGTGTTTTTAGATCATTTTGATGTGGTTATGTGAAAAATAATTTTTTAAAAAATATATTATTTTAATGCATTTCAAATGAAACACTTTAAAAAATAATTATTATCACGCTTTCGAGCAGCGTTTTTAAACTCGGCCCGGTGGTCGACCCGGTCCAAGACTTTAGTCACGGGTTTCAGTAAAAAATAAAAAAATAGTCAATGGATTGTAGCCGAGTTTTTGACCGGATCTTACCGGGTCACCAAGTTTTTAACTATCTTTATTTTTTTATAAACCAAACCCAATTCTAGTCCTGACTCAGCTGGGTGCTGGATGGATCCGTGCTGGCCAAGCCAGATTTTAAAACTATTCTTTCAATTACTCTATTGAAAAAAAAAAAAAAAAGAAGAAGAGCAGAAAATAAGTGGGGGTAGAAACGGTAGAATAATAGAAACGGTAGAATAAACGGAGGAGCATCCCACACCAAAGTCGTGGTCATAAAATAAGTGCCTTGTAGACATGGACAAAGCAAAACGTGGATTCCCCTTGAAAGCAAAATTAACGTCCTCTCCTTTTTGTGATCGGAGAGAGGCAAAGCAAACGCCTGGCAAGATTCATGTGGAACAGGTCAAATGAAGCCGACCCCTCACACGTTGCAACATTGCATGCCACTAACAAATATTCTACAGTGTATTATTTATTTATTTATTTATCCTCGGCAGCCACAACCACCGCACATGGCTGCCTCTCTTTCTTGCTTTTCGAATAATTTTAATTTTATAGGTAACATCAGTGCGGTGAGACATGAACAACGTGGAAATATCAAGGGTTATTTGACTTGGACTCGTGGATAGGCTCTGAAAGGTTCACACAGAATGCCTCCTCACCTTCGCTGAATCTGACTTCGCCGCTGGATGCTAATTAATATTCTGAACTATATACCAAAAATAAATAACCCCTGCCGCCATTCAATTGTTATTTTCACCTCCAGTTTTTTTATATATATATATATATAAAACCTCCCTCTCCTCCACCTCGTTCTCTTCTCATCTTCCCCACCAAAAACCATCGGGTTTTGATGTTAAAACAGCCACCACATTGGCTGCCATCCATGACTGAACTCCACAGGCCAGCCACCATCCTCCTCAGATGTTGTAAGGGTCGTTGGAAAAACCAAAGCCAATTTGTCTTTTCTCTTGGATTTCTTAAATTTGAAGATTTTTTTATATTAATTTAATTAATTAAAATAAAAATGATTTGTGTGGTTATCGAGATTTTAATATTATATTAAAAAATTAATTCAATACAAAAAATTTAATGTATTAAATAAGATTCGAGAATACTCTAAATAAGCACGAGTTTTCCAAGTCACAATCTCCCTCGCTAGATGGTTGTGACTTTAGTGATAGGTTGACGAGATCGTGAGCTACACGATACGCTTCTCACGCGCTACATGAGTCATTGGAGTAGTCATCAGCGATGAGGAACGGAAGCACGTTGAGGAGTTGATCTTATTCGTTTGTTTCATATTAATCTTCAAAAATGTCTTTAGCCTATTTTGGATTTGATTTTTTTTCCTTTTCCCACAATTTCATTTCAAATGACTTTTAATATGATGTGAATTATTTCTCAATTTGTTGCGTTTAAGTTCAAAATTCCACGTGTGGATTTTTCAAAATGTTTTCTTTAATTCAACGTGCTTCATTAATTCCACTCCACATGTGTGGATTTTTCAAAATAATTTTCAATTCAATACAGATTATCTCTCCATTC
>Ga0325410_1001327_pt1 | contig 27196 bp, 16 predicted proteins | sample PopdelMetagenome_16_FD_206182 | JGI IMG/M metagenome (GOLD analysis project Ga0325410, IMG submission 206182) | Populus deltoides microbial communities from Bellville, Georgia, United States - Xylem-PdIQD-R3 | ecosystem: Host-associated > Plants > Phyllosphere > Stem > Wood/Secondary xylem...
ACTGAAATGTAAAATAAATTACAAATGCAAGGCAAAAAGCAGCATTAACTGCAAATTTGCGAGGAACAGTTGAGAGAATCACTTCACAGTAACCCTTAATTACTGCAAACAATCATCACATTGGAAACACTTCAGGCTCACAGAAGTGTCCGACTCTGGTCAACAAGACTAAAAAGTACAGAAGTGCAAGAAAAGTTAAATGTGCTCCTAAGTTCATTTGGGCAGCCCAGTTTCGGGATGGAGAAGAGCCTGGCTTTCATCAGAGAGCAAAACAGGACCTCTACCAGGTTTCGTACAGATGAAATAACTGACATCTCCTTTGCTTCTCTGGGCATTCTTAATTTCTGGAGGTGGTGACAAAGCTTCCACATCCTTCATATCTTCAATCCCAGCATCTTTTAGTATGGACTTATCACCAATAACATAACTGAGGAAAAAAAGTTTGATTATTTGAAAACTGATTGATGGGGTTGTATACATCATGCATAGCCTCCAAAACATTGCACCAAAATCCTTTGGTGACCTTGACATTGGAAGACAATATACCTGTTCAAATCAGCATCGGAACTTGGAGGGAAGTAAAATAGCAGCTTCTGCAATAACTGAGTAGCAGCCTTTCTATTATGTGCAATCAGAACTGCATTGGGCCCAGCATCAAACGTATAAGCTACCTGTCAAGGAAATCTCATCATTAGCCAACCATTACACATTTGGAAACTGTGACAATTAGCTGGCAGGACCAGTAGGATTCTAACTATCATTTTGTTTCTTTTTTCTTTTATTTTTTATTTTAGGAAAATCAACAACAAAAGAAAGTGGTTGCAAGCATTAAAACAATGTTATGATAAGTCATTACGGATAGGTAAAATAGCACAAGCCACAAGTGAAAAGAAGCTTCATATTTGATGTGATGAAGTGATACATTTTCAGTTACAAAACCCAATACCAAATAAATTATCTCATGATATTTCAGAAACAGCAGGAAAGTAGATGTACTTGAGGAAGCACGCAAGATCAGCTAATATTACAGAACACGTTTGCAAAAAGAACAAATGAAAACTAAATACTATAATTAGACAATTGAGAAGGCAATTTTATTATGTTATCATCCTTAAATCACCTATAAAATCATCTGTGCCCCAAGCTTGACCATCATCTATGATCAAATTTTTGAAAAATAACAACGTTAATGCCGTCACATTCTATCTGGAACTTGCTTCTAAGTTAAGCTCCTAGAATGTGGCGTATATAAACAAATAAAATAAAAAAAGATAGCAAAACAAAACAAACCTGAGGTGTTTCTTCTGAGCGATTCCATTTTTCAACACAGCTGATTATCCTGAAATATAGTCACTACATTAAAACTAAACTCTATGTCTGGTGAAGTGCTCAACAGGCAAATAAATAAATTATTGATGAAGCTTAAATTTTCATGTCACATAAATCGAGAAACTTTACTTGCCTGTGAGATGTATCATTCATGTAGAATATTGGGGGACATGTATCCAAGCAGACTGCATGGAACTGATTGCTATCTGCACAGGTTAATTGTGCAAAAGATCCAAAATCACGATTCTTTATGGCTTCTTCCATTTGTTTAATGCGTTTTGGTACAACTTCCTATTTAGTCCAAAACAGGAAGGAGATATTACCAAAAGTTAAATAAATTTCAAACAATTTCAGAATGCATTGATCAGAAGACAGCTAAAAAAGGAAAAGAGAGGATTAAATTTCATAGAAAATCTAAATCTGAACAGCAAGGAAAAGGTAGTGTGCAAATCACAAAGCATGGTTATCATCCAGAATAGATTCAGAATAGGGCTCCAGCTCCATTTATGTCTAAAAATCTCAACTGCTAAGAGCACTTTTTGCAATTGAAGAAAGACAACTGCTTAAGAAGAGAAGTTGCAAGAAATTGAATTAAGGGCATTGAAAAGCACCTTAGTTCTGTGTTGCAAAAGCAAGCTAGTTTCAACAGTGTCCCGCATTCCTGTGGTGCTACTTGTTTCTTTCTGCCGTGAACTTACCTGGAGAACAAAATCACAACTCTGTTTACTAAAACAACATGACACAGAAAAATCAAATGTATTTTCAGGACCGCTATTCCCAGAGTCCAGAGGCAACTCAAACAAAATTCAGACTAACGAGTTCTAAATAAGGGAAAAAATACATACCACAGCGATAATAATAACAAGTTCATCCCAGTGCTTTTCGTCTACAAGTTGAACAGCAAGGCTATCACTTCCATCCTCAGCCTTAACATATTAAAAAACAATGCATCATAATTAATTGCTCAAAATGGGGCAGAGCAATCTAATCAGAAGGCTCCATGGATGAACCTCAAAATCAAACTTACTTTTCCCATGATCCACTTCACAAATCCACCAAATAAACTGCGACAGGCACTGCCAGAACCTTGCCTGAAAAACAAAGCTTACAAAATATCAAACATTGCAAGAACCTTTCCAAGAAACAATGTTCGTAAAATATCAAATGTTAATAGCAAGTAGCATGCTTGAATCACTCATATCTGAAAAGCCTTGACAGATTAAATTAAATATATAACTGGGCTATAAAATAAGTCAAGACAGCACCCAATAAACCAACTTATCAATTACTTAAAGACAGCTCCCTATAAACCAACTTATCAATTACTTAAAGATATCATTGTTATCAAATACTATCATTGATGCAAGCCAAGAACGAGCAATTAGGTATCAGCAAAGATGCATCTAGCCAGAATTCAAAATAATAAATATTTGTTGGTGGTGACAGCAGTATGAGGATATAGTGGAATAAATGAAACATGTAAATAGCAGCTGCATATGAAGAATAAAATTCTAAGGGAAAAAATGTTTCATGCTACTCAAAATTATTGATGTAAAGACAAAAAAAAACATAAAACCAAGCACTTAAAATTATGCATATGCTATTAAGGTATACCTTGCAATAGCAGAAAGTTCACTATTGTCTTCTTTTGCATTCATCAGCTTTGCAAGGGCAAAAACTACATAAGAAGATAAAACCAGATGATGTCATGATGAATAAATTCTTCCAGTCCCATACAAGATTGCAATTGATACTACAGCCCTGCAGATATAAAGCAGAAAAAACAATAAAAGGGCTCCTCGAAGTTGAAAACTGCTCCATTAATAGGAAGCATTTCTGTCTAGCTTGTTGCATTTCTATATATGAGCTTCTATAAAAAAAAAATGTGTACACATCAGTGATTGTAATCCAGAAAAGCTAGCTGGCAGATTCATGAAAACTACATGCCAAGTTGGTTAATTTCAACATGGACCCCATAATCATATACAGTAAGCTTTATTGTGAGTGTTTTCAACAAAAGCGAGTAATGAATAATCATTCCACATACCAAGCTCCATCCATGATAAAGTTAGACTAGAGGATTCTGAATAAATTTAAGCATTGAGCAAGAATTGCATCTATTTTCCTAAACAATACGAAACTCGGAAATGTGATGTCCAGCACAACCATTCAATGAAGTAGACAGAAATTATGTTTAAAAATACAGGCCCAGCCATAAAAAAGAAAAAAAAAGGGGGGGGTTGTTGAACATAGCAAGGAAAATTCGGGGAAAATGTTTACCAAGACAAGCAAAGCCAGCTGCAGAGGAAGCCAGTCCAGCAGCAGTAGGGAAATTGTTGTATGAAGCAACATGCACATGCAATTTCTCCCAATCCTTCTTTGCAATCTTGATACCCTTCTCTTCATCCTCAACATCACAAGCCTGGGCACGAATTTCCCTTAAACAATTTTGGTACCTGCCTCCAGAAAGGGAAATCTCCTACGCTAACCAGCAAAAACCAAATCTGAGTCAGCAGTGAGGTAGAGAATTTCAACACGAACCCAGCAACCATTTACATATTGCTTAGCAACAAAGAACCATAACTAGCAAATTGTCTCATTTACAGGGAAATTGAAATGCAATTAAATTTTATCCAATCTAGATCCATGTCCATCTTTTCAATATCAAATCTTGTATCTGGTCTCAATCAATTTTTTCCTTTCCTCACATTTTCTCAACAACCAAATAGGATGCAATGAAAAACACATCAAAGTTTTCCCTGATGATAAACCACACAGGATTCTCAACACAACAAGTTAGCCCTCTTCCTCCCTTATGCTCATCATCCTTGATATAAGTACATGCACAAGTACATCACTACAACAACGCTACCACATGACTTTATGAACTACGTAAGCTGACATGCAATTCCAAAATCTTTTTAAACAGTACGGTTTCAAATAAAGAAATTCTCTGCTATGTTGACGTCCAATTCCGAAAAGGAAAGAGTTTAAGAGAACAAAATCTGACTGTAAAGCTTAATCCAGTAAACTCCCTTCTTTCCAGGTCCCAAATAACCATTAAACATACAAAACAAAGAGAACCCACAAAAATTCACTATCTAAATGAATCATTAAACCCACTGAAATCCCATTTCAAGAACTTCCACAACAACCAAATTGAAACAGAAAAATGAGAAAAAAGACTACCTTTCCATTGAGCCACATCCGATCCTGGTCAAAACTAGGACTAACAGCAACAGTTGTGGTTGTACAAAGATGAGCCGGATCAAGAGTGACACTTATGCTATCATTAACAGGCAAAATCAAGGTCTCATCTCTCTTGCCCCAGTACTTTATCACAGCTATATTTGTTGGTGTCTGTGCAGTCACCATCCTCACCCATGGTTTCCCTGCCATTGATAATAATCCTCAAAAAGCTTCAAACTTTATTGAAAAAAAGTACCAGAACAGAGATCTGAGGATCAGAGGAGAGGAGGGAAGTTTGCAATATAAATAAGAGAAGAGCCAGTTAAGAACCAGAAAATGGTGGCTTATTTGGCCTGTGTTCATGTTTGGACTTTGGACTTTCCAAGGTGTCATGCTTGTTAAGAACTAATTATAAATTAGTCCCTGTAATTTTAGGATATTGATTTATTAGCCTTGTAGTTTCATGATTTATTATTAAATCATCATATTTTAAAATCTGCTTGTCCTTTTGTCAATGCAATGTTCTCTTTCTATTTAGTTTAATTTATTTTTTTCTTAAAATAGAGAGAGAGAGAGAGAGAGAGAGAGAGAAGGTGAGATTGAAAATTCTGATCAGAAAAAACGTGTTTTGGAAAAAAAAAAAAAAAAAAAAACATGCTGCATTTAAGATAGTTAAGTTAGTCAAGAGACTGTTTAGTTGTTTTTAATAGTATAAGGACTAATTGGTTATTTATGATAAACTATAGAGGCTAAATTGTAAAAGAGCCAGTGCATTAAAAATAGATTCTAGTATTTGTTTTTCCAGAAAGTCTTTATCTTTGAGTGATGAATTAGCAAATTAGGCTTTTATCATGTGCTATGGTGATGAAGATGATGAAAAAAAATATTTTTTTAATTTTAAAAATAAAAAATTCAATTTCTCATTTTTTTTTATTACCCTCTCCACTGGGGATATAAGAAATGCAAAGATATTTAGCTGAAAAAATAAAAAATAAATCTATGAATAATCCAAATCTTAGTATAAAAGCTTGTTGATTACATCGATTGACCTGTTTACCATGTTTTTGTATATATAAAGAAGGAAATTCATTAAATTAAGCACCCAAATTGGACCCAGATGCCGTGCAATTTCCACTGGTATTGTCAATCAATAAATAAATAGATAAATAAACAGTGTGGTGAGGTTGGTGAAGGTTATAAATTTTTATTTAATTCAGATATTCATGGAATTGTCACTAATCTTTGCATAATTTAATATTTTTCCTCCTGCTGTTGTTGCTTGGAATTTACGATTTTTTTATTCTTGTCTGATGCTTGCTTTCTGTTGCTTTGTGAAGCTGAACAATTGGGAAGTGGGCTGGTAGAGGTGATTTCAGTGTTTAAATGGTTCCTTTCTCTCTTTCTTTCCTCTGCCATAAATATAATTAATTAATTAATTAATCTCCCTAGCAATTGATATACATATATTCAATTTTTATTAACCCTGATAAAAAAAATTATTATTAATTATTATTATTATTAAACTTGACTCGAAATCAACTCAATACAAAATTTAAATTATAGATAAAAAGAGTTAGCTCGAATAAACTTAAAGAATTTTAAAATCATCTCTTTCAATTTATTTGATAAAACAATTGTGAGATGTTTTTAGTAAGTTTTAATTTGAATGATGAGTTAATCTAGTTTTTTTATCATCAAATTAATAAAAAAAATCTATAAATTTAATAAAATATATAAAATAAATTAAAATATTATTAGTATGTTTGGGAATATGGTTGCGGCTGTTTTTTAAAGTGTTTTTCGTACTGAAATGCATTAAAATAATATTTTTTATTTTTAAAAAATTATTTTTAAAATCAACATATTAAAATAATTTAAAACATGTTATTTTATAAAAACATGATTAGAAGTACGTTTTCAAACACTCTTGCTTGTGAAAAGAAATTAGATAAACTGAATAATTGCAGCCAAAACATTTGGTCACACCTTGAAATTAGGCATGTTCAAACGTCTTCCATGTCCACTGCTGCATAATATCCAAGTCAAAGATGCGGCAAACTATTTTTATTTTTATTATTATTATTATTATTTATTTATTTATTTTTTGGAGTCAAGCTATAACAGCCCAGCACTCCAATATTGACTTACAATGTTGCTTATGTATATTGGTAACTGACCAAGACTTTATTCAAAAATTAAAAAAAAATGGCTCCATGTGTTTTGTGCTACTTAAATAGACAATTACCATGCGTTTGGTCTGTCATGTATTTTAAAAATTAGTTTTTATTTTAAAATATATTAAAATAATATTTTTTAAATTCTTTCAATTTTTAATATTAGCAAGTTAAAATAATTAAAAAAACATAAAATAAATTCAATTTAATATTTTTTTCCGAATAAAATAAACCCAAAAACAAAAATTATAACACTCTCAACCACTCAAGATTCTTATCCTACTCTTTTCAAGAATTACACCCTAAACATTTAAATGACAATCCCAAGTCTTAATCATAGTTATCTCGTCTAATTTAATAGGTTAATCTAAAAAATTCATGACTCGAAGTCTAAGCTGGATATGGTTTTAATTTGAATATAAAAAAATATTGACTCGGTAAAATTTAATTAACTCAACCAGGATTTTGGTGATATGATTAAACTAGCCAAACTTAATCTAAATCTGAATAAGTAAACTCCAATAACTTTCTTTTTCTTATTAAAAATAATTAAACCAGGTTAACCCAATAACATGTAAATTTGACCCGATGATCTTAACTCTTTTCCATACTAGTCCCTTGATCAATCTAACAACCATATTCTTAACTATTAATTGTCAAGTGAGTTAATGGTGTAGATTCATTAATGTTAGTCTGTTGACGGAAAATTTTGGTCAGCTGTTCCGAGATGATGAACCCAACCTGAAATTTTAGGTGTCGGGCAAGATGAAAGCTTTGACTAGATTATAAGCTTGCTAAGGTTAATGTGAAAAACAGAATTAGTGGGCATCTGATGGAAGTGGAGCTAGATTTATAAGAAAACTCCAATAACATGTGCTGTCAGCATGTCATACCAACAGAAAATATTGAGGGAAAGAAGAAAAACAAGCAAGCTGCTTTCTGGGAAAGCTGACAGTTATCATTTTTTTTCTTTGATTGTTTTTGGACCAACAGTTCAACAGCTTAGTAGAAACTGAAACATGAGGAAAATTTCGCATTGCATCACTAAGCTTGATCCTTTTTTGATTGTTACAAGATACAAATACATTGTCAACACTCCTATACTAATTCCTAATCAGAATCTGGATCAACATCCACAATATCAGGGAGAGAATCAGTTGATTGATTATCATCTTCAATAGCAAATGTCGTACCTTTCTGAGCACTTAAGGTTGTTGTGTTTCCATCTTTGGTGGCAAGCCCGTCACTTTCACCTGCCACAACGGCTTGCACTGATGCCATTTCAGTATCCCTGGAATTTAATGCATCATCTTTCGAAGCAAAACTTGTCAAGTCCACGGTGGTAACATTTGGATCACCAGTAACAGTAGGAATGGAGGCACCTTTGGAAGATTCCTGATGCTGCTCCATGGATTCTTGCAATTGCTGTGAGTCAACCATTGTTTCATCACCACGCCTCATCTCTATGTCTGCACTAGCAGCTGCTGGGCTGTGCCCATTTCTCCGAGGACTTTTTGCACCTGATGAACCAGCCACGGGAATATTTTCTCCCTGTTGAACCCTTAGAGTTTCAGAAGGCCTTTCAGTGTCCATACTTTTACCCACTGGAGCCTCTGTTTCCTTGCTACTATCCAGCCAACTCTTATACAAATCATCATCTGAATCAGAAAGGCCATGTCCTGTGTCCTGCACGCCACTTGAATATGGGTTACTGTGCTTCTGGGCAACAGAGTATATATTCTCTGGGAATCTGTGGTTAACTTCATTGAAGGAGCTCGCAGAGGGAAAATCAGCCAGCGGAAGTGCCCGGGGGTGTATAAGCACCTCCAAGGCTAGGAGTGCGTAGGCACAAAATTCAGATACTTTTGTTCCAATTTCTTGCCTGCCTGCAAAAATCCAACATCCAACAAGATTAGCAACAGGTTATAAGCAAACCATAAGCATTTGTGAAAAATTAGCTAGGTTATCAGCAAGTGGGCTTTGTGATATTATCATGGCCTGAAGCATTAAATTGGGTTACAACTATGAAAGAACCAAAAGGACCAATCAAAATTATCCATGAAACAATGCTGCCATTGGAGCTTCTATCTAGAAACGAGAAGAAAAAGGTTGGAGCAGAACTCTGTGTATAAGGAAAGGGGGGAAGGTAGGGGCTTAGAGTAAAAAAATGACAGAGCAGTCATACCACTTCATACAGCTAGTTTATCTTGAAATAATTTAAGCACTAAATAATAAACATATCACTTGAAAAAATAATTGAGGATCACAGCTATTCCATGAAGTCATCCTCAAATGCTGTTTACAGGATGATGGGAAAAAATTGAATTTCTATAAATTTGACAGGACTTACCTCTACGGAAAAGCTCAAGAGCAGGAGCTAAATGTGGGGGACGTACACCAGAAGGAGAAAGGAGAGATGCCAAAAGTGCATGTAATGCTGCTAACTGTAAATCTGAGCATGTAAGGGTTGATTCATTGGGCAAGAAAGTTTTGCTTTCATCACTAACCCATCCTTCTTTACAGGATTCTGTTGCAATAGTTATCAAAAGATTATCAACTTTTGAACGCCAAGACTCGGATCTCAAACCGCCACCCTGTCAAAAATTATTATAAATCTTTGGCACACCAATTAAGTCAACAACAGTAAGAAGCAGCCAAAAGCTAAATATAAATGATTGTGGAAGCAAAGAAAAAATGCACATGGTGGATACTTTTGGCTTTTCATCCGAGTACATTGTAGAAAGGATAATGAAGATGTGCCTTATAACTCCAATATTACAAGAACATTCTATTTTGAGAGGGTACATCTTTCTACCATTAAAATATGTGGGAGCAGTAATTTTCACTCACATCCATCAACCAACTCATTGCTAAAGGGTGTTTGGATGACAATTTTATATATTCTGGATAGTGATAATTTGACTCAAAGAACAGAGTACAAAGGGATTAGATATGGGTGGATATCTTAAAACCCATTTACTTAGAATCTATGACAATTTTTTTAAGTCCAGTGATTTAAGAGCACATTAAAGAGAAAATTGTGAGCTTGAGAAAATAATTCTACTGAGACATAAAAGGATTTGTTACAATCAAACTTAGTGCAACCATACCCATGACATTAAATGTAACACTTTGATGGTTAATGTATTTGGTAAGGGTTGACAAAAGCAAAACAGGTGAGCACCCATTATTGGCAAAAAGATTCGTAGACACTCAATCTATTTTGACCCTATCCCATGCTAAACCATTTTGCAATCCAAGAAAGGTTAGACTAAAGCACAAAAAGTCAGCAGCTTGGTAGAATATTAAGCACTCATCAAACAACATGCAATAACCATACCACAGTTAGAAGAGTTTCCAATGCCCCGAGTGCAGCTATCTTCACAGAAATCGCTGTTGGACGGTTCTTGGATGTTTCCACCTCCAAACCAATTCTGTCATGGAGCTGTTCAAGAGATCCAGTCGCACCATGCTTTCTCTTTCTGTGGAAAGGTGGCAGCAAAAGTTCGGATTTTGCATTTGCATGAAAAGATGTACCATCAAGGATGGGATTTAAATCATGAAGAGAGCAGTTGACAACTTCTTGTGCAAGATATATCGCTATTCCTGATCAGAATATGACTGGAAGTTAGCAGCGGCACCACAAGTATTTCGATGAGAAACACTGGGTCTTTTAGAAAAGAGTTAATGGCTCAATGCATGAACAAAAGCTACTCAAAATGGAAATCCAGGGTCAAATGCTCACAAAATTTTTCATATGAAAATAGTGAAGCACGTTATATGCAGAGGGGGCAGTTTAACCATCCAACATCTTATTATGGAAACTTGAGAGAGCTTACAGCTAGGACAGAGACACTTTCAAGGCACACTTCCACACCGTTATCTCTCCCTTGCTATTCTTTTCTGTGAGCAACACATTTACACACATCGAGATGGGGGGGGTCATGCACACTCACACTCTTAAAGGGCCCTAGGCTTTTGTTTATGAAATATGGCCATAAAAAGGGGTGGAGAAAAGCACACATGCTCGAGTACAAGAGAACCTACCAACATATTTCCACATGCACCAAATGGAATCAAAGAGAAAAGGATTTCCTACTGAATCTTATATTTTATCACATTATATGACAAGAAAATATCATAATATTGTTTCTTGTTCTGCCTTTCTTTCAAGAATCTGAAAGATTTTCCTGGTACTCTTAAGGACAATCAGTCCTGAACTTCAACCATATTTGACCATTGATGTATGATTTATTAGATTCTTTTGAATTGAAAATAACAACAAAATCTATATAGTTAACACCATAACAGATATATATCAGACAGGAAAGAGACAAATACTCTTAAAAATTGCTACATACCAATACCCATGGACATCAACAACAACTTTGTGATGGAGTAGACTTTTATCCTTAACTCTGGTAACTCACATCTCTTAAAATATTCTTTAACAAGCCTCACAATATATGCAGCATGTGGCAATAGTTGACTGCAAAATGGAAATAACATAATGTGAGATGGTGAATATCAATAATAACCAAGATTGATAATGAAAAGAACACTGTCAGCATTTACAGGTTCAGGGAATGGAAAATCACATTCTACATTTAGAAGACAGAAACCAAAATAACAGCAGGCATAATTAGTAGCACAGTGCACCACATAAAGTTCTGGAAAGTGCCAGAGTTTACACATGCATCCAACTAAATAGGACCCTGTTTTGGGTACTTAAAAGCGATTGGCTGGAAAGAACAAAGCAATGGACAGGAACCTTTTCCCCGACTTGTTCCATCAAATTAACAAAGCAAAACCTACAAAAACCTTTTCTTCTTTTAAAGCTGTTGTCTTTAATTGCTGCTCCGGATGCTTAAGCAATGTGCTTCTTCAAGTTCAGGAACCATTTGGTCTTGAAAGTTGCAACTCAACGTAGTCAAAGTCTAATCGAAGTGAACTACTTTTTTATACCTTCTCAAACCCAAAAGTCCAGAATTTCCCTACAACTTGCCCACAAAGAACAGTTGGTAGGTTTGCCAAATCTGTTGTGATATAAACACAATTGTAGACCCGTTACAAAATACAGCACAGTTCCTCCAACTAGTGATGAGAAAATACTTTGTTTACCTGCGAATCCCCTTTATGACTGAAGCAAGAAGTTCCAAAGCATATGAGTGCAGAACTGGAAGTTCAGAGCAAATGAACTCTTGTTCTGCTAAAATCACAAAGGATGATGTGGTTGGTGACAATGAGCCATTGACCATCAGCACTCTCTCAACAAGGGCCAGTAATGAGCGAACAGGCACTGAAACCTGTTAATCAAACATACAAGATTGATTTATTTCCATACCCAGTTTCAGATTTAAATAAGCAACAATTAATTCCTCTCATGAATAAAAATATGTCATCACAGTCATCAAGCACACAACAGTACCTGGACAGGATATGAATTTGTAAGCATTTCACAACAGCTAAGCATGAACATAGAGACACTACACAGCTTGGATCTCTTTCTTTCCTTGTCTGAGGTATCCTCTAACAACTTTTGACCCCATAAAGAAGGTGGAGGAACTTCTCCTGGCGGAACCAATAATCTAACAGCTTCATCCCATTTTGTTTCTGCAACATGTGCAAGCACATTTACCACTTACCATCACTGAGACCAGCAAAAGCTCAACCAAGAAGGCATTAGCACATACCTTCCTCTAGACCGGTGAAGATTTCAGTTAGGTAACCATTTACCAATAACAGAACCTTCCTCATTGCTGAAATCCAGCTATCTTCATCTCCCTTTGATTTGGGAAGCAATGCTAGGCAATGAGCTAGCTTCTGGATGATGAAAATTAAACAGAATTTATTATGTTCATGTCCATGCCCTGATCTGCTTATCTTATCAGATCCCAGGGACAGTTAGAGAAAGGAAGGAAGGAGATACCTTCATCAAATTTACACTGAATTTTCCTGAAAATATTTTTGATGTAATAGCAGCTTCAACCTACAAAAATACTGACATCATTATATCACAACACGTTATCCTGCCAGAAAAATATGTTTTTGCAATTGCTATCCAGTTAAAAATGCTACCTGGCTATCCCAGGATGGAGAATTATGGAACTTACACTTTCATGATGACGCTGAAGTGTAGCAGGAAAGGAAGATATAACAGTGCATAACAGATGAATTGCTCCTTCCTGCACACCTCTCACAATGAGGTTCATATATGAAAATTCAAGTCAGAAAAAGAAGACTGCAAAATAAATCAACAGACAGCATCAATCCTAGAGATGGATCATGATCGTGACAGTGTGCTAAAATGCAACTTATAAGGTATCCATCAACAAACCCTAACCATAGATTGAGACTGATTTCATCCTCAAACTGAAACTAGAAAGCAAAAGCGAAGGGGATACTGCTTTGTAAGAGATCAAAATCAATCTCTTCAAATATCATAGATCATGAGCGTGAGCAGATTGGGGTTTTGAAGAAAAAGAAAGACACAGGTCTCAACAGAAAGGCATCAAATTATGTTGGAGGAAGGGAAAATGCCCTGGCAGCAGAAAGAATTGGACACCATTGACCAACTTGAAAAAAAATAAAACTAAAATAAATTAGCTTTCAGGAAAGCAAAACTTGTTGTGTAATGAATTAAAAACCCAGCTCACCAATACAGCCTCTGAACTATCCTCATTCAACAGCTTCAAAACAGGTTGAATGACTTTTCCAGCAAGTGAAGTCCCCTCCTTTTTCACATTTGGAAATCCCGCCAACCTATTTCATCAAAGACAACACCTTCACAATTTATAACAATAACAACAGGTGGCACAAACTAAATCAAGTCCAGACCTCTCAAAAAGGGCTTAAAGTTTTTTACCTTGTGATCAAATCCGATATCGAGGTACAAGCAGCCACTTTCACAAACTGAGAATCCCCTCGTGACTGTTTAAAACATAAACATAACAATTCCAACATCAAATTAAAAGTTCCAAGCACAACCAAGTCTTTCTTTAAGAACAAGACTGGTTTTACAAAAACCTTCCCCAATACCACATCCTGAAGTGGATTAGGAGCACCTACCAACAGCATCCACTCATACAATGGATGAAATTCCAAGGACATGCTTTTGCGAAGAATCTTTCAGTAAAATTAGCATCGAAAAAACTAAATTAAAAGCTCCAAACTGTAAAGGCTGAACTAAAGATCATTTCTTTGACATTCAAACAAGTATCATTTTCTTTCATTTCTCAAAATATTAAAAAAAAAACCAGAAACCCCAATTCAAAATTACCAACTTTAGTTCAAAATTCTTCTTGCAATACCTGAATATGCGTCAACATTTTATCAAACCAAGCAGCATAAGACCCCAGAAACCGGTCGGAATTACACTCTTGACACGTCACCCCCAACAAGCAAATTCCAGCCCAGCATTTATCTGGTGTGGTGGTGGTTTTACTGATAAGAGACAACAAGCGAGTGACCCAATCATTGACGGAGGACTTCCACCGTTCGACTTGTTTGTTGTTATCAGTGATTGAAGGCTCTGATAAGAGTTTGTGCGACTGAATGCAGGAGATAATACGGGAGAGTTTTGATGGAGAATCAAATGGGATTTTATCGTCAGGTACATCTTCTTTTAGAAGCGTACGGATCATACGAGGTTTTAATCCGACGTCGTACATGTCCTTAATCACAGTTTCTGAAGTCGCCATTTTCGAATGAAGCAAAGAGAAGACGAGAGGGGGTTAGGGTTTAAGGATTTTGGTTTTTATAGGGACGGAATTTAAGGGGGGGAAATTGTACAAAGGTGGGCTTGCATCCTGGGCTGATATCATGGGCTACTTGGCTGACTAATAGGCACAATAATATATGGCCTTCTGGTATAAAATATAAAACTTCATCGTTTCCGTATGGGGACAAGAACATATTATCTTGTATTTACTGTTTAAAAAATTATATAAAATCCATTTCAAAACTATCTTATAAATATATTTATTTTATATTTATCTTGTTTTTTCAATAAATATATTTTATTTATTTTTTAATTTCTTCGTAAATACTAACCAAAGACTTGACTTGGTGATCAATTAGGCTTAATGCCTCGGTTGCTGAGTCGAGTGGATTTACTATAATTTATCTAATTTTTTAATTTTCTTTAAATCTCTTTCAGTAAATAAAATCAAGTTTTTTCACCGACCCGATGTGGGACAGGTCTTGTAACAGTTGTTTGTGGATGATTTTTTTTTTCTTGGACGAGAAAGGAATTGCCTTCACCGTTATCCGAAACCATTGTTGAATGGCAAGGAGGTTGCTAAAGGTGAGGTAATGCTTTTGACCTAGAAAAGAAGATGCAAGAAGTAAGATGGTGAGGATCTCGAGCCCTCCAGCATGCTTGCTTGCGTTCAATGGTCTTCTATAGAAAAACACCCCCATTTATGTGCATGCATGGCCTGCACGCCCGCTTGTCAAGGGCACCCAGCCCTTTCAACCATCAAATCTGAAGCATTAGATATAGTGTTTGGTAAAAAAGTGCTGAAACAAAAAAAAAATCTATATTAACTTGATATAATCTGTTAAAATCCAATGTTTAAATTACTACTCACACTGTTCTGGTCTTCACAAGGATAACTGACAGAGATTCATGTTAATCTGGTGAAATAAGTTCGAACAAAAGCACCTAGACAGGAACGATACTTGCTGGAATTTTCCGTGAGATTTTAACCCGGAAAATATGAAATCTTCTACTGTGGCAAGTGATGAATTACTGCATGGAATGTTAGTTGCAGAACCTGTATTGGCTATGCAGAAGTCTTGGACAGGATATATGGATCTGCTGTAACTGGAACTTGTGTATAGCCTAACAAATATAGTTATGAATCAATAGACAAGTCCGATCTTAAAAAGAGGCTTAAACACTCTAGATAACTAACTTGATGGACGAGCTAATAACTTTCTACACGAATAGTTGGACCAAGCTCAAATTTGACCACCAGGTTCTACGGTCCAGTTCTATAAAAGAGTCACCCAACTTTGCTAGCTTACTCTGTAAAGATCTCCAAACCAAGCCGGTATGGGGTTGATCTAGTTAAGAAACCGAGCCTTGGGTCAAACGAGGAGAAATAAATTGGAGTTTTAATATCCCACATAAAAATTATCTTAACAAACAATCCGTATGTATACAGAGTATACATGTTCAAAAGGTTTTTTTATTTTACATTGAAAAAATATTATTTTTTCTTTTTAATTTGAAGTATTTAAACTAAAAAAATTATTATTTTATATTGAAAAAACACAACTTTCTTCTTATAAATATAGTCTTTTCTTAAATTTAAACAATAAATGTTTTAGTACAATATTCATCAATAACAAAATCAATAACATTAACAACAGATCATTTAGATTATATCACGAGTAGAATAAGTAATAAATGATCAAGGATTGGGCTATAACGATATTTTTTTTTATTAAATATTGCTAGTGAAACCTGAGTACCATAAAATAGGTGAATTTTATTGAGACTCCTTACATGAACCTTCTCTAGAATTTGATTAGGAATAACTAATTTTAGAATTGTCAATTTACCAGTATTATTCAAAAGTAATAACTGAAAGTGAAAAAAACAAATCATAACATACCATAATAAGGTTCAACCTTTAATCTAGTATTTAATTCATCGCAGTTAACCTTTTATCATCATGTAAATAGATCATTATTGATAAAAATATTAGTATGAAAGCACATATAATACTTTTTATCATTTAAAATAAATAATACATTTTATCTTAGATAAATTATACTAGATAAAATATATAAAGTAAATTTTATTTTCATTACATAACCAAATACTTACCTGAAACTTCTACCAATCACTTATGATTTTTAATTACTATAAAATTAAATTGCGATTACTTCTATATATTTTTACTCGGAAGCTCGGCTCGATGTCCAATTGTGACATCTATCAAGAACAAGTCTTTGCCCCCTCCTTATTGAACTGGATTCGCAACTTTTCGTGACAATCAAGATTGTTTGATTCAAAAGGGAAACATCATTAGTTGGCTAATCTATCATAAAGATGGGATGAGTTGTGCCAAGAGGCTTTGATTTGATTCATTATGGAAATTAATTAAAACGTAGATCTAAAGATACAGCGTTAATCAATTCTTCAAATATAGTTTATGTATAATCTCTGAGGATCCGCCAAAATTATTTCTACCAAGAATTTCGATTCTTAACATTGTGAAGTTTGAGAGCCCTTCTTGAGCAGATCGAGAAAAGAACTACTGGTTTCAACATTACATGTTTAATCATAATCCGTTGAACCTAAGATCGAGCAACAGCTAGCCTTCAGTGTTTCTAACACGAAAGAAACTTTTTCCTCACCTTGGAGATGTCCTTACCCTTCAACCCAAAAGCCTTCTCCAAAAGCTCTTCCTTGATTCCACATCCGAATACCGCAGTAGGAATCTTCATCGATCCAGGATTTTCTAAGGGGCTCTTTTTTTTAGGGTTAAATTGGTTAAAGATGGGATGATGAGCTGTTCTAAGGGGCTTAGATTCATTACAGAAAACGTATATCCAAAGATACAGCATTACTCCATTCTTCCACTAATCCCTGTGCTGTGCTCCAGCTGCTGCATTAAGAAGAAGAGAAAAAAGTAAATAAAGCCCCACATTACCCGCTATACTATGCATGTCTTTATGAGGATCTCGTTCTAGAGAACACGCTGTCTTGAGCAATAATTATTATTTTTTTAAAAAAATTAATTTTTTTTGTTTTGAATCTTCTAGACTTGCTAATTTTAAATATAATTTTTAAAAATAAAAAAAAATATATTATTTCAACACAAAAGTTAACCACTCCCACGAACACTATCAAGGTCATTAAACCTGGTCTCACTTAAAACTTAAAAACTCAAATCACAATTGGATAATTTAAACTAAACAGTATCTTCTCAAGGTTAAAACAATATCTTTTTTTATCCTCCCACGTTGTTTTATAGGTTAATGGGTCACCCAGCCCACCAACCCCGGATTATTGGTTTTAGATCGACTCGCCAACCCTTGGATCAAAGGCTCAAGCCATTTGTGTGCATCTGCATCTGACACAGAATGCTTCTTCCAGAAATATAGAAAGGAGCAAAACAACGAGCATGAATTATTGGTTTCAACATTCCATGTTTTTTCTTTGTAATTGGCTTGATCCCATTTTCCGGGTCAACAATAGCAGGGTTACAAGCAACTTTTCAGAACATCCCCGCTTGCAGTTATGGAACATGATCACATAATATCTTGAAACATACAATTCACAGGTACAAGAAACATGAGCTCAAAGGCGATGTGGTACGAGAAACGTTAAATTGGGTCTACAATCGAGAATGGCGGTTAACGTCTGGTACTAATAACTATCAATATCTGTTTCAGGCCTCCGAAGGTAGTAACGCAAACAGTTCACTAGGACCTGCAGATTCGGAAAAAAAAAAAGTGAATAAAGTGGTACACATCATATGAAATTGAAAGTAAACCATGCTTGGGATCTTAAATTAATCTAGTTTTGTAAAGATACAGCACGTTCTTGTACAGATCTAGAAGATGAGCTCATATATTAATTAATTGAAGGATTCACTTTACAATTATAGGAAAACAGGGAAAGAGAATTTGGAATCCATACATAGACCAAGAAAATGTTGTTTGCTCCATAATTATCAAACAACCATTGTTGGAACTCAACTAATTACCTGAGACAGGGAGCTGGTCAATGCTGCCCCTCTGTAGCTGACATGAAATTTATCTTTGGCAACTAGTCCCTGTGAGATGACAAAGATAAGTTAATTACAAGAGAATGCAAAACTAAGATTCACCTGATGGTGTGTGTGGCATCAGGTTGGGGAGAGCGACCTCTGTATCAATCTCTGCAGATTCGACATCAATATTGACATCAGCCATGATTTTGATTATTTCTACAAGTAATCCAGGTCGATCTGCTGTCTCGATGCAGAGCAAGCTGATTAAAAAAAAAACAACTCTCAATTTAATCTGTCCCAAATGGTAGGTTATTAAAGATGAAAATTAAAAGAAGCACATATAACTTGTGAATTAGAATACTAATAAACGTTAAAACAGAAGCAAACCTCCTCTTAGGTCCGTCTTCTTTGACATGCACATGAGTTGTAATATCAACATCAAGCTGCCATAAAGGAAATTGTGAATATAAATTCAAATTTTGTAAAGTCTACTGTAGCACATGCAAGGCATCTACTAATCTAAGAACAGATCTTCACCAAAAAAAACTTGATTTAGATGCTAATGGTGGAGATTCAATAGAATATATACTTCAATCAATGCAATAACCAAACCTGACAGAAGCAAATACACCATATTAATCAATTAAAATAAGAGAAGCGTCTGTACAACATAACTTAATAGCATGCCAACTGAAATCAGAAAGCATAAAGACCCTACAGTTCGATAGCTGAACAGCAATTGAACTTTGCTAGGATATAGTTCAGGGCACACCACAACAGTTACTCAATATGTGGACAAATTATAAACATCAAAGCAAACAGGTACACCAACCGGAAGCTTCATGCTTCAGTTGGCTCTCCATGACAAACTTTAATAATATTTAGTATATATATGCACCAAATAAAACAATATTAGTGTGTGTGTGTGTGTGTTATTGATTTAGCACATGCGCGCAACTGATCTTGTTGCAATGGCAGACAGGCCTCTGTTGTGCAAATATCCAAAATATAGAAGATCAGATGAGGATAAAACAAACCAAATCAATCTGACAAGAAGTTCATTAAGTTAAAAATAAGCTTTCATGACATCCTGCTCTCAATTATAATTACACGTGCACGCACACAAAGAGACTGGTATAGAAGCACCTTTTTCTCTGGAGCTTTTATTCCGAAAGCCTCGCCCATAGCAAGTCGCTCACTAGATTCCTAGCAAGAAGGCAAACAAAGAATAATTTATCACCATGAGAAATGTAAAGAAAATATAACAGAAATATCTCTAATATCTACCCACAAAAGGCCAAAAAAAAAGAAAGAAAAGATGAGGAAGAAGAAAGTGATGGACCGGGGTATCAATTCAGCATACATACTGGATGGTACTTCAAAAGATTGTTGATGATGGTAAGTCGAATTCTCTCTAGCATATCAGGATCTTCAACCTTGCGACCAGTGTCCCTGGCATAACCAAGATCAATCTCTAAATGCTAAGACTTCCAGTAAAACATTAACACAGGGTAATATCTGATCCAAGTACAGGGGCAAAATATATTTTAAAAGAAAACTCACAATCGTGTAATGAAAAACTTAGTTTGTTTGACTGGTCCATCAGTGAGAACAGTTCCCTTTGCCACATCCAATCCCAAATGTTTCAGGGCATTCATCTGTCCCATGACAGAACAAAACAAGTTACAAAACCTCCAAATATTTTCAAGCAGCACATCTGATATTAGATGAAGGCAAATGCATATTTTTACTTCTTGAAAATAGAAATCATATGCAGGCATTTGGAGGTACCCCTGATGGTCCTAAATACACGAGACTAACGTTAAGCAGTGGCTTTGGCTCAATAATCATCAAAGCAATTGGAGCATCTCTGCTTGTTGAATTCTGATATACAATAACTACATTTTCAATATATATGAAGATTACACTGCCTCAGAAGCAAGTCTCTTCTGGCATTTCAAGGAAATTGAGCTAAGAGGCTGCTTCTGGGCCGCCTCATCTTCAAAAAAATTCACCCTTTAAGGCGATAACTCCCATCTCATGTATAATAATAAGAAAACTGAAAGATCATTTACATGACACCTTTACAGCCCATCCTCACATGAAAGACAATCAAAAGGCCAACTATGTGATGGTGGTGGGTTTGGGATTAGAGGAGGGCTAACCATCTTACGTGTAGCCTGCACTTTCATTTTGGTGTTGGCAGTGTTGGGACTAAAAAAATTCAAGACCAAAGAGGACAGAGTCAGTTAAAAAAACTACTTCACCGTATCAATAAGAGCTCCAAGACGATCTCCAAAGCTGAGTTGCACAATTGTTGCATCAGAATCTGAATCTTGATCTATCAGAACTACTGGCATGGGAACCGAATCAGCATCCTGCTCAGATTTCTGAAATTACTGTTAACTTGTAAATTTCGCAGCAAATTCTAAAGCCACTTGTGAACTATTGCATACATTTCTGCTACCGATTATTAACATATGTAAGTCAACTTCTCAGTTCCAAATGTTTCATTCACACACACACACACACACACACAAGCATGAAAAATCTGATATTGAACTCTATCTACAGTAACTATTTCATAGCGATCTCAATTGGACAGCACGGTCTGAGAGATGAAGAGTTCAATTGGACACTCAAAACTCACAGAAACAATATACTTGAGTTGAAAATACCAAAAACAAAACTCCTGGTTTTGATGAATTGCAGAAACTATTATTAGTCCATGCTTATAAATTTCATCAAATAAAGACCAGGATTAAAAAATTAACCCCCAAAACCAGTAATAACTCAACCTGCAAAACCATGTAAAAATGCCTTTATCGAACTTCTTTTGTGAGCCCCGTGGACGAAAACCACCGAGCTAGCAAAACAGTACATAGAGGGAATAGACATCAATATCCCCTAACCGAATCACAATTTTTCCAATCAGAGAAAAAAATTCAGAAAATCATGACTGCGGTGAGAATTATCAACATTATTTTCACTTTCACCTACAGGAACATTGACCACAGACATTTATCACAATAAATTCCACTTGCAGGAACTGTTTCTTTCAACAATTAATCAATCCTATAAACAACATATATGTATGTATCAAATACAAGAGCTTACATGATGACAATGCCATACTAATTAACCTATTTAGATTCATTCAATAATATCTCAGGGCAATCAACAATAAAATAGATAAAACTACATTCCACGCACGAGATGGCAGGAGGAAAAAAGTAGCTGACCAGTGAGGTTGAACTTGCCGATGCATTCAAATCATTGACCGAAGCATATAAAATGTTCCTGCATAACACTCAATCATCGATAAGCAACGAGAAACACAAATTTCCGATCAGCTAAAAAACAACTTAAAAGATTATCGTATTTTCATGAGTTTAAAAAAAACGCAGAAACGCAGATAAAGAAAGGGAGTAACAGATTGATAACTGAGTCTTTGATATTTATATCTAAATTTATTAGAGTGGAAAAATAGCACAAAAAAACTAAGAAAAATACCCACTGTCGCTTGCTTTCAATTTTTAATTTCTATAAACATCAAAACAAACTCCAAGCTGCATATTAAAAAAAATCTCAATGTTTCTCGGTAACCAAACTGACCGCTAGAATCAGTATAAAAAAATAATAAAAAACGACGAGAAAAAAATGAAGCTAACAGGAAGTAACAGATTCTCGGAAACCAGTGTCGGCGCATCCAAACAGGGAAGACGAGAGAATCGGAGACTTTTTGAGCTTACTTTTTCCTCGAGGAACCGATTACTCCAATTCCAAGCTCGGAAAAATTGTTACGAATCGGAGAGAAAGTGAAAGCGGACCGCTCATGAAGAGAAATGATTAGAGGAGTGGAATTGAAATCTTTAGATCCATGGGGAATTTGAGAGGGTGAAGAAGAAGAAGAGAGGAGACTGTTCGCGAAGGCCATGGAAATAGTTAGAGAGAGAGAGAGAGAGAGAGATCGTTTGTTTTTTCCCGTATTTGTTATGACTTATGAGTGTCTGTTGATGATTGCGAGTGGATTTGGAAGAGGAAGGTGAGTGAGGATGGCGTCAGTTTGGTGGGGCCCATGAGTGGTACGCCAAGTAGGATTGCGCGTGTAATGGGGTAAGCCAAGATATTAGGGGAAACTTCAGTTTCGCACCCTTACATGTAATAACTTTCAATTTCAACCCTTATATATTAAATTTTCAATTTATTTGTTTTTACTTTTGTTTTTAACCTTGAAATCATAATTATTAGCACAACCCAAGACACAGTTATTATAAATGTTTGGTATTATATTTTAAAGGTTTTTTTGAAATTTAAAAAAATATTTATTTTTTAAATTAATAGTTTTTAATGTTTTTAAATTATTTTGATGTACTGATATCAAAAATATTTTTTTAAAAATAAAATGTTATTATTTTAACAAATTCAAAATGATATTATTTTGAATAAAAATTAAAAAAAATATTGGATTTGATCTAGTTTTGTCTCATATTGATTTATTCAAGTCAATCGAATTACAGATTAACCCATTAAATCAATATAGTTTAACCCAATCAACTTCTAATTTAATTTTAAAACAAACATGAATCGAGTAGATTATGCTTATGTTATCGAGTAGACTTATCGGGCAACCTAACCTTGATAAGATGGTGTTTGGCAGTGTGGTAGTGGTTGCTTTTCAAATAGCTTTTTGTGTCAAAATACATGTCAATGATTTTTTTTATTTTTTAAAAATCATTTTTGATATCAGCACATCAAAACGATCCAAAAAGTACAAACCGCACTCAATTTTAGCAAAAAAAAAATTGAAATTCGATGAAAAGCAGGTTGAACCGCAGAACCAAACGCTCCCAAGCATGCTTAGAATGACTAATGAAAATTTTGTTTCAGTTTTTTTTATATATACACAAAGTTACTCATTTTATAATGTTTGATAGAGTCAATCAGAGTATATGAATTATTTGGACAGTAGTCCAAAGCCCTCACTTAACATAAATATTTTAAGAACATTTAAGATATTATAAAATGAAAATTGCTTCATATTAATAAAACATTCTAAATACAAAATGAAAATTATTTAAAATTATATTTATCAAATATACATTAAAAAAAACTAAATATTTTAAAAGTTTCTATTTACAATTTTATGGAATACTTCCAGTCACCTTGAGTCGGTCGTATAAAAACATTTCAAACACGAGTCAAGACAGAAAAAAATGGAAAAGTTGCGAGTGGAACTGGAATTTTTGGAATTACCTGCTGTATGGGTGATTTAAGTTTTTAAATACAAGGGTATGAGTGGAATTTTAATAAATATGCAGGGGCAAAAACAAGTTTACCGAAGATATTATTTTGTTTTGGGCGGCTGATGTAGTGTGGACTCTTGTCTGTGTGACGGTGTGAATAACCGTTGACGATGAGTAGACCAGGATTTCACAAATCAATGGTATCATCAAACGGACGTCAAGATTTGCTGTTTAACTACGCGGATGAAATAGTTACAGGTGGATAAAATACCATATTAGATGATTAACAATTTAACATATTTATTTTCATGCATGTTTAGATTAAAAAAGTCAACGAGTATATTAGAATAAAAATGTGTTTGTATTCGTGGGAAACAATTATGGTGCGTGATCATACAAGGACGAGAGTGGAAATAAAATTCAAGATGTCCTTAAAATCATAAAAATACTTTAATTTCTAATTTTCTTTCTTTTTCTTATTTTTACCTCTTTATCAAAAATAAACGAAATAGATTAAAATTCAAGAAATAGCCCAGTTTTATATTATAACAGCAATTATTTTTACTTGAAAATATATTAAAATAATATTTTTTTATTTTATAAAATTTATTATTGATATTAGTAGGTCAAAATAATATGGAAACATCAAAAATATTAATTTTAAATAAAAAAATATTTTAATTTTTTTAAAAGTACTTTAAAATGTAAAAACAAAGATGATCAACGGTTGTAATCAATCAGAGTATCAATAACTTTAAAAGCTATAACATGCAAGGATAACCGGTATAATACCGTCCCAGAAAAATAAAAAACAAAGGTTAGTGATTGTATGTCGGAGGCGTTGTGCAGAGTTCATTGCTTCTTTTTTTTCTTTTCAATAAATCTCATTTTCTATTTTCATAGAGATAGTGTGGAGAGAAACCAATAAATATTCATGTTTATGCCTGTGCTCATAAGTACTGAGAAAACATAAATATTATATCATCAAATTAGAATCCATTTATTTGCGTGGTTGTTTCTATATTTAAAGCAATGCAGTAAATATTATATTTAATTATATAAAAAATATAATTTATTTTTTATGGGGTCCATAATAATTCACGTTTTGCACGTGATTTTGGCGAAGCAGCTCGTAACTGTTTTTCTTCAATCAGCGTAGTAACTGTTTTTCTTCAATCAGCGTTTCAGTGAATAGTGCAATTCACTTGTACTGTTCGTGTCCACGGTTTTTTTTTCCTAGTGTATTTATTTTTTGTACTTGTTTTTTTTCAGTGCGTTTATTTTTTTTACATTTTTTTTAAAAAAATTAGTTTAGAGTGAATTAAATTCACTCGCACTGTAATATCAAATCAATTTAATTCCTGATAATATTTTATCTAATTTTATTGCACGCTCAAAAAATTATAGAAACTGTAGTTATTGTCGGATGAATTTTGTACGTAATGAAATTGTAGATGGTTTAATGGAATAATAACAAATATTTTATATAAAGTATTATTTATTTCATGATGTAATAACAATAGTTAAATCTACAATATTTAAATTAAAAATTATCAATATTAATAAATATTTTTTAAAATTATTTTATAACCTCGATTTCAAAAGTATTATTAACCAAACACATTAAACTACATTTTGTTCAACCTCAATTTCAACCACAGTTTTAACCAAACACCTATTTTTTCAAACCAACCTCAACTAAAAGTATTTTTTATAAAATAATTTTTTTCAAACTACAATCACAACAGGTACCGCAATACCAAACACAAAAATACTTTAAGTCTGGAGGTAATTTATTTGCAAGTGATCGTTTTAAAATATTATTTTTAAAATATTAATTTGATATTTTTAAAAATATTTTAAACTAATTTTAAATGTATATCCAGTGAGAGGGGCTGATAAAAAACTGAAAATAAAAGGCTAAATTTTTTAGTTTTCTTTCCTTGATTTGATAGCTTCAGATGAATAACTTAAATGATTTTCCCAGAAAAGAATAGCTATTATTAAATATTTATCAAAATAGACAAAAACATTAGAATATGTCATTTAAAAAAATTATTTCATTTCCATGACCTTTTCTCAATGTTCTTCTTAAAAAACAAAAACATTAATATTAAATATATCAAAATATAAATGGATTGTTAGGGTAGCTTCTTTTTTTTCCCGTTGGAATGCTCGTAAAAAAAACATATTTATACTATTTAAAAAGTTGTATTAACAATTCAATTTTTTCTAGATAGATGTTGTCATCTGGATGCTAAATGCCAAAGTAAAAAAAAAAAAAAAAAAACATTAAAAACAGCAGCCAAAAAGTACCTTTTACCATTAAAAAATAATAGAAAGGTGTAAAAAAGTGCACTCCCAAGTATACTCGTATTAATTTTAAGAATATGTCTTCTATGTCGGTCCAATAAATCATAACAGGTAAATTTTCATAAATACTGGTTTCAAAATTCAAATGAAGAATTTATCTATCCAAGATACCTTTTAGGTATGCTGACTGCTATATTAGTTTTGGATAACTCTTGGTTCAAATATATGGACCACGTTCAAGGTTAAAAAATAGTTTTAATAACTTTGAAAAATTTTATTATAAGTCATACTGCAATTTATTTGTTTTGAAATTAAAAACTCATCGACTTGTTTGAATAAAAAAAATTAAACAGAAAACCATGATAAATGAATAAAAAAATTAAGAATGGTGAAAATTGATTATTTTCTTGATATAGAGATCCTTGTAATATATAAACACAGTAAAAATTATATGAGAAGTACACACATTAATGGGCATTATATTTCCAAGATCAATATTTTTTTTTATCTCAAAGAAAATAACGTGAAAAATGGAAAAAAACTAAGAGACATGATTAGTTTTGAAATCCGGTCTGATTGGTTGATCCAAGACTTGGCTGATTCGGGATTGGAACTAGATCGGGTTGAAAAAAAATAGAAAAAGAAAAAACCCGGTTAATCCGGTAAGATCAGGTTAAAAACCTGATTATGACCTGTTAATTTTTATTTTTTACTTTTTACTAAATTTAATTTTAAATTTTTTTTTAACCTGATGAACAGTTAAAATCCAAAACCTAAGTCTTGAAATAGACGGATGTTAAAACTATGCAGACAGACGCACTTTTTCGGAATAGGAAGTGTCCTTCTCCATGGTAAAAAATCTTAAAAGTTTAGATTTTCAACGATAATAGCAGTAGTACTAGTTTTACAGTGGAACAGCGATGACTTGATTCATGGAATAAATGAAATTGCTCATATGCATGCAACAACATGAGGAAATTTTTTCACAAATATTACAATTACAGATAAAATAAAAATTCATCATTATTGTGGATTATACACCGTGGATTAAACGAATAATGAGCTCTTTAGCTAAAACAATAAGTGGAATTATATTTTTACATGTTTATTGCACAATATAATTACTTACATGCCCTTGAAAAATAAACAACACAACTAATGTCTCACCAGCGTTTTAGGATTTTCATATTTTTTATACAATGTAATTACCTCG
>Ga0325410_1001328_pt1 | contig 27192 bp, 25 predicted proteins | sample PopdelMetagenome_16_FD_206182 | JGI IMG/M metagenome (GOLD analysis project Ga0325410, IMG submission 206182) | Populus deltoides microbial communities from Bellville, Georgia, United States - Xylem-PdIQD-R3 | ecosystem: Host-associated > Plants > Phyllosphere > Stem > Wood/Secondary xylem...
ATATATATATATATATATATATATATATATATGTTGGGCACAGAAAATAGATTCCCTCGGTTATTACTCTTTTTTTTTTTTTTTTCCTGTGAAAAACAAGTTAATAAATCCCATAACCAATAAAGAAATACTGAGAAAGGATGGCACAAACAATTATAATTAATATTTATTTTTTTTGATCGCATTAAACCCTTCTTAATTGCTATGTGGGAAAATGTTTAAAATTTACACAAACTTAAATCCATAAAAATACAGAAACACTCTACTTATTTATAATCAATTCCATCTTCAATCTTCCTTGATCCTTTCTAAACCCTAAATTCCTAATATAACTAAAATTAATTTGAAATACTGAATTGACTAATCCCAAGCACAATTACCAACAAGGATTAAATTACTGGCTATAAACATTTTTTCTTTATATATATATAAAAGGAATATCCATATAAGCTTTAATTAAGCTAGGGCAAGAACCTATTAGCACCATCTTCACGCTCCTTTAGGCTAGCTTCAGTTTCAGCTCCACCACCACCATCACCACCACCACCACCATTAGAAGAACTCGAACCTGAAGGCAAACCACCACACTTCTGACACCTGGCAACCACCAAAATCTGACGGCAAGAAGGGCAAGAAGAGTGAGACCCAAGCCATGTGTCAATACAGCTCACATGAAACCCATGTCCACACTGAGGCAACACACGGATTTCATCTCCAGCTGAGAATTCCGTCAAGCAAATTGCACAATCGGGGACTTTCCCTGAGAAATCTTCAGAGAAGGTTTGTTTAGGGAGAGAGCGGAGGACTTTCTTTTTTAACCCTTTGTTGGCGACAGAAGGAGGAGGAGGGGGAACTGGTGGTGTGGGATTCCGGGATGAGAAGCGGCGGAGCCAAGCGCAGCGAGCTACAGCGATGAGGCCAAGAACGCAAATTAGAGCGCAGAGGAGTGCTGCTAGTATGACCATGAAGTCTGAGTCCACCGTGGCTGATGCTTGTGGAGGCGACCCAGAGGTGGTCGCCGAAGAGTTCGCGACGGCGTTCAGGAAGCTGAAAGGACGAGCCATGTGAGCGAGATGAGTAGAGAGCAGCTCTGTTTTGTTCCTTTTTCTTTGCTTTTCAAGAGATTGAGAGGGAGAGAGAGAGGAGGAGGGAGAGAGTGTTGTCTTCTATAATCACAAGGAGGGGGTTTGAGTGTTTTACTGTTTTTATAGGTAAGGAATAAAAATAGGCCACATTAAATATGGAAAATATTGTTTTACCTCTCTCCTATATAATGCATTTTCTTTTTCTTTTTCTTTTTCTTTTGATTTTGAGTTGTATTTTTATAATTTATCGTTAATTAATATCTTCAAGTTAGTTTAAACATTAATTAATATCAATTTCTTCTTTGAATAATTCTAAAAATACATATTTTTATATTGATATGGTGTATTTATAAAAATAAATAAATGATTTTGAACATTAATTTTAAGATTTGAATTTAAAAAATTATATATATATATATATATATAATGATATGCGGTCTAAGAATAATGGCTTGTGGTGTGTAAACTTTTAATAACTAAGGTAGATCAAGAAGTTAGTTTTATTAGTTGTTAAAGAAAATATACTATCTTCTTTTATTTTTAAGATTTAAATCTCGAAGTAAGTCAGTATGAATATTATAACAGATTATCATTATTTTTCAATATAATTTAATTTTTCTGGCCATTTCTTTGATTGGATTTTTACATGATTTAATTTTTAATGAATAAAGTTAGAGTTTATTTTTTTTAACGTTTTAAAAGTATTTTATTTTTTTATATTTTTAAATTGTTTTAATATATTAATATTAAAAATAAATTTAAAAAATAAAATAAAAATTATTTTAATATATTTTTAAATAAAAAAATATTTTAAAAAACAGTCATTGTCTCTATAACTGTTCTCGCCGGCTTCCTTTCTTTTTCTGGAAAAAAGTAAGCTGCTTTCAAAGTTGAGAGGAGAATCACGTTGTGATATTGCACTGCTCAAGACAAGCGAGTATACCCCCTCTTCCCCACCAAACAATAATTAATTTAATTAATTACCTTTTTATCACCTTGTCATTTAAGCTTGTTCTTGTAAAGACACTACTGAGTGATTTTCTGTTCCCGTCATGCTACCCTGTTTAATCCGGTGAGCGCCGAGTAACCGTGGCGTTCAACTTGTCCGACACGTTCCTGCGATATCCATTTTTTCTATAATTACACGTCAATTACGGGAGATAGCTCGGTGCCGAGCCTACTCGGAGCATGAATTTTATGTGTCTGGTATTGTATTAATTTTTACCGAAAATAAATTAAAAAATTATAAATTATAATTTTAGGAGAAGGTTTTTAATAAAATCATTTATATATATTAATTAACTAAATATCTTTAAAATTGCAATAGAAATAAGATAGAATTTCAACCAATTCTCACTGCATTACCAAACATTAATTACCAACTTATCTTGTATTTAATTATATGTAATGGTCGAGAAAGGAATACCAGAACACACGACGTCCTCCAATTCCAATCCATGGCCTTAAGCAATCCAAGGACGGGTCCCGTGTTTGGAACATGAGGTCGTAGACGTGGGAAACAAGCTGTATCGTGAACGTTGAGACATTTCGTGCCTTTGCCACCGATACAGTCATTAATATCGGTCGAGACATTTTCTGAATTGTTGGTGAATATACGAGAACGAAACCTCTTTTTTTTTTTTTTTTTTTCTAATTTCAAGAGTATGTTTATCAGAAAAGATGGATATGAAAAATGATGAAATTAGTAAAAACATTATAAAAAATACAAACACGTAGGATTAAGATTTAATAGAGGGATCTGTCTAATCACTTTATAGTATCTTATCCTTTTTTGTTAAATGATGAATACATTCACATTCAATCCCTTATTTTCTATCTTTCCTCCCGTACCTCTTAATAAATAGATAGAGTGATGATCTTGACTGTAACATAAAATTATTATTATTATTATTGAGATCTTATTTTATAGTTAAATTCTTGAGGGCAATGGAATATAATATAAAACTATTTTTTAATATTTACAGTACAGGAGCAAAATAAACATAAAAATGAAAAGAAGAAAGATGAGGAGATTAAAAATACAGGTCATGTTTATCTCCATAAAATACAAGTTGAGCAGAATAGGATTTTTTTCACAAATGGCACCGGTCATGTTTTTTCTCCTTTTTTATTCAAGAAAACAAGAAATGCAAATGGGAAAAAAGAGGGACGAGGTGAGAGAAGAAGAAGCAGCAGGGTTTGATTTGATGACCTGGGGGTGGGGAGCAGGAGATCAAGCAAAGTTCTGAGTTAATGTGACTGAAACTCGAATGAATGAATGAATGAATGAATATGCTGGTGAGCAATATCGATGAAGTACAATCAAGTGAGCCATATATATATGCTGTGGACTGTCCCACCCACCTTAGTATAAAGGCGAAGCAGCAACTGCAAGAGAGATTCCAATGTCATTTTCCCACAAAAATAATGAGGTTCCAATTTCATTTAAAGAATCTCAGTCTTGTATACTGCCACGTCGAGCACCAAGCTGTGGTAAAAATGGAATAAAAACAAATATAAGGGAATTCTTGCGTTCACAGAAGCAGAATCAGGGGAATGGAGGTAAAAACGACGACACTCCCTGTCTCAATAATCTATCATTTATGATTCTTATATATATATATATATAGACTTAATGTAAACTATCTTTATGCATGTATAATCTATGCACTGGAACGGAGAGCGCCATGGTTCTGCGAATAAATGGACAAACAGGTTTCTTCTGATCCTGGTCATGATCCCCAACCTTTAACCTACAGCATGAAGGATTGTCTGGTCGGGAAATCAGAAGTGTGACATGAATCGATGTCAGAAGCAGACGTGGCAAACAAGGTGTGGAAACTGTGAACCCATCTCATGCAGGGCAAGAAGAAAGAAAAAAAGACTGTGCGTGCGTACGCGACACACTTGTCGTGCTTGTGACTTGTGAGCTGTGAATTTTATGGTAGACGACATTGGCCAACTACCACCGAGGTAAGGGCCATGTGAATTGCTAGCTTGCCCCCTCAAAACTCACCCACCTTACTCTTATTGCGCCCCTTCTTTTCTTCAAGGCACTCATCTCCTCTCTTCCTTGTTTTCTGCTTCAACAACATATAATTTCCTTGTATCTGTATCCATTCAGGCAGTGAAGTAGAAGAACACGGAACAACAATGTTCAAACCATGGGAAAAAGGACAGGAAGCACAATTCTCAATTTACCTGCACAGTACAAAGATGAGCAATTGTTTCGTCGAGATCACCCCTGCAGGCTGCAGCTGTGTGCTCCTATTGGAATTCTAAGCAGACTACCAGCAGAAACCACTCCCTGCAATCTACAATGAAAGATGGACCAGTCACTGCCAAAGTAGCATGGACAAGAACGTTAAATTATGGCCAGTTTATGTAAAAGTAAGACCAGCCACTTCAAGAAGCATATCCAGTTACAACCAAAAGACCAACCTGTTTAAAATCATAAACAAATACAAATAAACAGAGTCACAAAATTGTCATACAGGAACGACATTTCTAAGAAGCTCTGGAGAGAATCCAAACAAACACCAAACTGTCTAAAATCTTTGTCAACATCACATCGTCCCTTGACATAAAAAAGCTCAACAGACCATGATTTGTCACAGGAAAACTCCTTCTTCCCATGATAAAAAGTACCGAGCTTTTTCATGCTTATCATAATGCAATCCCACTCCAAGGCTAGCAGACAACTACAGTTAAAACCAGTACAACGTCAGCCTCTATGCTCGAAAAGACAAGAACTTAGTCTTCAATTAAGGATTACAAGAAACATACATCTGGATAAAAGTGTCTTACCATTGCGCTAGCATAACTGGGAGCTCTAATTCTTGTATCTAGCCCCCATGAACCTAACCAAAAAAATAAAGCCCCATGTTTGCATTTTAAAGAATTCCCAAATATAATATCAAGAAATCAATAATATATATTGATCCTTCCACTCATGCCATGAGAATTATTATAATTAAATTCAAGAGAATTAACTCATGATTTAGTATCTAGTGAAAAGTGATGTGATATTTAATTTGAATTTTTTTTAAAAAAAATTAAATTAAAAAAAAATTAATTTTTTTTTAAAAATTATTTTGAATTAAGCTGAGTTAATAAGGGTTTGATTTGGGCCTTTATAACTATGCTCAGATTCGATTTTAGAAAATAAAAAATGCATAGTAATGGTAATAGTAATAGTAATAGTAATAGTAAGAAGAAGAGCGCATAGTGGGCCGTATTATACGAGTGAAGGTGCGAAGCAAGAATGGGCTGGCCCGACCCGACGAAGAAATCGTGTTCCATCCAATCTATGAATGTGAGATGGAATCAAACCTTAGAGCTGAGGAAGGATCCATCTCTCTATGTTCAAGTAGTTGCCTGCAGAGAAACGCCGTGCTGATCGACAAGAAAGACTAGTCATGGGGTTACGATTCGATTTGCTTTCGTTGTTTACGACACTTGCTCTGCTCTCAACAACAACAACTACTGTTCTTTCCGATGTCATTCTCTCCAAAGTCGATCGCCGTGTAAGTTCTCATTTCCCGAGAGATCTCATTTCTTCGATTGTTGTTTTTCCAGTTTCAAAATTATGCGGATGTGATCTATCTTTTCTTGCAGATTGATTTGACTTCACAGATTGTGCGCGTTACTTCGACATTAAAGGTGCTTCGCTGATTTGCTTCTTCTTCTTCTTCTTCTTCTTCTTCTTCTTCTTGTTTTTGTAAGGATTTTGATGTTTGATGATGGTGTTTTCAACTGGAAATAAGTTTCCTGGATTGCTTGGAAATGGTTTTTGGCCTGTAAATCATTAGCTTGCATTTTTCTTACTCTTTTACCCTACTTTTTTAGGTGGAGAATGCTGGTCCTGGTCCAGTTTCTGAGATTTTGCTTACTTTTCCTGAGGTTCAGGCCAAAGATTTGGCATACTTGACAGCGGCACTTAATGAGGGGAAAGGGAAAGTGAGAAACTCAGGGAGTAGTCTCCCTATAAATGTTGTCAATCCAGAGGGAATGCCCCCTTCCCTGACTTGTCATTCAATATCATTACCCAAGGCTTTGGCTGAGGGGGGTAGTTTGACTATAGATGTCTTAGCAGTATTTACTCATGCATTACGGCCGTTTCCTGAGGAAATTACGCAAGCTGATATTCAGCTAGTTTTGTTCCAGGATACTGCTCACTATCTTTCCCCTTATGCGGTTAACGTTCAGTCCCTTACTGTTAAATTGCCCAAGGCTAGAATCGAGACGTATACGAAGTTGGAGAATACAAATGTACACGGCTCTGATATCAAATATGGTCCATATCAAAACCTGCCTCCCTTTTCGTATGCACCCGTAGCTGTTCACTTTGAAACCAATCAACCATTTGCTGTTGCTCAAGAGTTGGTGAGAGAGATAGAAATTTCCCATTGGGGCAATGTGCAAGTTACTGAACATTACAACGTTGTCCATGGAGGTGCTAAAAGCAAGGGTGAATTTTCCAGGTCAGTTGTTTTATTCTTTTCGTGTTATTATTATGGTGGTGACTGCTATCGTATTCAAATTTTGATTCTTAAAATCCTGCAGGCTTGACTTTCAGGCTAGACCCCACCTTCGAGGTGCGTCAGCCTTCAGGAATCTTGTTGCAAAATTGCCGCCAAGGGCTCATTCCATTTATTATAGGGATGAGATTGGAAATATATCAACATCTAATGTTTGGGGTGATCCTAAGAAGGTGGACATTTTGATTGATTCAAAAAAAATTTGACAATTAGAATAATTGCTTCCGTTTCTAATTCAAGTCTTCTCCTTAATTGCAGACAGAACTATTGATTGAACCTAGATATCCATTGTTTGGAGGTTGGAGAACTACTTTTACTATTGGATATGGCTTGCCACTTCAAGATTTTTTATTTGAGTCAGAGGGAAAACGTTTCATTAACTTCTCTTTTGGCTCTCCTATAAATGATTTGGTCATTGATAATATCATTGTGAAGGTTAGTTCAGTGGAAAACGTTTCCTACAAGAATGTTTTCTTTACTGGTCTTGACTTTGTTTTCTTGTTGCAGGTTGTTTTGCCAGAGGGATCAAATGATATATTTACTTCTACCCCATTTCCGGCAAAACAAGGACAAGAGGTATTATAGAGCTAAGATTTATACTGTATTGTATTCTTATTTCTTATAGCTGTTTTCTTTTTCCTTGGGCATGTTTTCTTCTCTACTTCAAAAGACTGAGGCTATCTACCTTCATTTGATTGTCTTTGTCTTTGTCTTTGTGATCTAATGCAGACCAAAATTTCTCACTTAGATGTTGTTGGTAGACCAGTTGTTGTGCTGGAAAAGACCAATGTTGTTCCTGAACATAACCAGTATTTCCAGGTACTTCAATGGACTCTTTCAAAGTTTCAATATGTATGAGCAGCATTGAAGTGCTAAAGTGTGAACTAAGGCCATTTTTACTACTGTCTACCAAACTTAACTTTATTATGCTAATTATTGAATATCAAGTGATCGAGTAGCTGAAGACTAGAAAGTTCAACACAAATGGTAACGAGAGGGTTATTGGTCCATCTATAGTGTATTAGAAGGCATGGAGGAATGCTTTTGCTATATGTAATTTGGCTTGGTTTTGAGGGTGCTTGATTAATTCTTGTACAATTGTAGCATTGTTTTTGTGTTCGAAACACGTGCTTGTGCTCCAATTATTTAGACATATTTCACCAATTTGGAAAAGGCAGATGATATGTTAATCTTGTTGTAATTAACCAATAGCCTACTTGTAGTGTAAGGCCTTCTGTATATTAATGGATTTAACAGATTCATTGATATTTCCTCCTTTTATAGTTGTTTTGCTATTTTTTGGAGAAGTTACGGGACTGAAAAGTGATGGTCTAGTCTGTTTGGAAAAGCTGTAGCTGTGGCTTTTGAAAAGCTACAAATTGTAGCTTCTAAAAATAATACATAGAAAGGGTTGTGATATTAGCTTATAAAGTATTACCAAACACTTAGAAGCCACGGCCACAACTAAAAGTCACAGCCAAAGGTGATTCCCAAACGGGCACTTAATGTGGCAAGAAATTGTAGCTATTACTGCTTTCTTGTGTGTATTGTGGTGCATGCGGGAGGGTAAACGTCGGGGTTTCCCATCCTTTGAGACTTGAAGAGTTCATCTTTTAGACTGACTGAATTTCTAATTTTCCATTAAGCTGAAATGCAGGACCTAGATTTCTTAGATCTCTTCGTGATGGAACTTGGTTTTCCTTGTATTTGATGTACTCAACAATTGAATGTATCCTTCTGTGGATCCAAGAAAAATTAGAAACAAAAGTAGCTTCTGATTTTGGTGCAGTGCAGTGTATTGAAGACTATTTTGAAAATAACCCGGTTTGTATTGCAGGTCTATTACAGGTTCAACAGCCTTTCGATGCTTAGGGAGCCATTTATGTTAATTTCTGGATTCTTCTTCATTTTTGTTGCTTGCATCGTATACATGCATGTAGACATGTCAATCTCGAAGTCCTCTGCTTCTTATTTGGCAAAAATGCAGTGGGATGAGGTAAGTAGGATGTTATATGATGTACCCTTTTCAGTTCAGTCTGGTGTAATTGTTTGCAAGTGAAAAAACCAACATATATAATAGAATTTGCGATTTCTGATTTCAGGTGCGGGCAACAATTCAGCAAGTCCAAATTGTCATCAACCAATGCTTGTATACGCATGAAAAGCTAGAAGCATCACTGCGTGATCTTTCTAGAACTGGGGATGTTCAAGCTTGTAAAACTGCTCGAAAGACAGCTGACAGTTTGTTGAAAGAGTATTCCAAAGAGTTAAAGCCCTTGCTTTCATTCTTGCAATCTTCTCCTCAGGCTAATCAAATATTACCTAAGGTTTGTCTATCTACTCATCCTTTATAACCAATAGAGGATAAATTTGTGGAATTTATTCCAGCAACTTAACAGCATTTAACCATCACCAAGGACATGAATTGTTACACATGTCAAAACTTGAACGATGTACCGTTATAATGTTCTGTTACCATGCTCACCTTCTGTTTTGCTGTGCTTCCACATTCCCGAATGTAATCAATGCTACTGGTTATGTAGGTGGAGGAACTGGTGGCAAAGGAGAGGGAATTGCAAGAGAGGCTGATAGCGAAGCATTCAACCATAGTGGACTGCTATGAGAAGAAGATTGGAGGAAGGGAACTTGAGAATCGGGTTGCGTCGCAGCAACAGAAAGTTGTAGTTTTGAAGCAGGAAGTTGAAGACCTTCTTGATTACATTGAAGAGATATAGTTCAAGGTTTAGGTAGCCTGAGTATTGGGGTCAGAAATTGGTTATCTAAGTTAATACTTGATGAGCTAACTGCAATTTTCTACGGCAATAGTTCACCAAATATAACTTTTACATGATAATGATATTCGGAACTGAGCTTATATGAACTAATCATGATCTGCCTTGCATGTTGAATTTTGAGTCTGGCACTAGGGTCGGGTACGGTTATCAGGCAGAATCATTTAAATTCTTTCTCAGAACTTCTCAAAAAAAGTTTTTTGTGCGCATTTCAAATGCCAAAATCGTAGCCTAAGTTGCAATTTTTGACCCCTGGTAATGCATTGCTATCTATTGATGATGCTCATCAGCTTATGCACCCGATATGCCATAATATAATTGATATTTTGCTTGTATTCTTGAAAGAAGGAAAAGAAATCAAATCGCCATTGGCACCCATTCCAATGCATTTTTTTTTTAAAAAAAAAAACCAGAACAGATAGGTGGAAAATTCTTGAGAAACTGAGCTAAAATGCAAGACCTTTTTCTTGACAACCGGCCTCCTTTTGCTACTCTGAATTTATCTGAACATGAAGGGAATGCGTTTCATCTTCTTTATTTGCTGAATCTTTAGTGATTTGATTTAGGTTGGGAAGGCGTTTCATCTTCCTTATTTGTCTGAATCTTTAGTGATTTGATCATAGGTTGCCTGTTCGCTAGCGTGTGTGGAAGGGAGGGATTATTGGGAGCAATTACGGAAAATATGACAACGGATATGCAAACCAAATGGAGGAAAAAAAGCCGTAAGAACTTCCTGCTGCTCAACATGGCACTCTGACATTCTAAAGAAAACATGGAAAATCTTAATTTACGGATGAACAAGAGAAATGATCAAGATTTACATGGGAGAATTATGTTCTAGTCTTTGTTTTGGTCTGGATTTTGCAAAACCTTGATGATGATTAACAGTCCATTTGTCTAAGCTCTGTATTGAAGCCATGATGATGGCCGCTGGAATCCGAAAATGGCTTACGGTTATAAAACTCCCGCTAAACCCACATCTCTCTATCCACTCCCGTCACTGGAACCACCATTTTGCCCCCACTTGGTTTTTGGTCCACTCTTCTGCCTTTTTCAATCAAATTTCAACCAACAACCAGATTCTTGGGTTTGACCGGGTTTTATATCTATACTGAAAATAACTAACTGCAAAAGAACTACTATGATGAATTCAATAATGGGCTTGCGAGAATTGTCTTCCACAAGGTTTACCAAATATAGGACTGAAATATTTGTATTAGTACAACTTGCTACACAAACAAAACTGTTGATGATGTTTTTGATTTCATCTACATGTCGTATGAGGTTCTGGGAACAAATTTTTGTTGCTCCAAATGTGTAGCAACAGCAATCCGGAACCAGCTATCATACCTATCTTTAGACTTAGGTTTTCTTGCTGCACAGACCACAGCAATGGTCATGCGAAAATAGAAGGAGAAAAAAAATTATGTATTGCCACACCTAAAGTGACCTTGTCAGGAACGTAACAGCAGTATTGTCTGGTATTTCCACTGCTACTGTGTGGGTGTGGGGCCCTTGAGACAAATTTTGTCTTGCGGCTAACATAACCCATCCATAACTATGCTTAACTCAGTAGATCCCGTTGGACAAATGGGGAGCTGTTGTCACTAGGGCGATGCTGATGATTGACACTGAGTTCCACATCCACAGTTGCCGTGATGTTAGCTGTGTGTTGATCATGGAATGCTGCTTCTGCTTCAATATCAGAGAAATCTGGACCTTCAATACCAAATTTATTAGGTCGAGGACGAGTGGGGGATGGGGAATGCACTAAGGCATCCGGACTTCCACCCAGAGTCTTTGTCGGGAGCTGATCCGGTTTCCCTTCATTCGTTTTCTTTACAGCCTTCTGATGCCAACTCTTTAGGGCCTTTGAAGTTTGTTGATCAAAGATTGAGCGCTTCATGGTTGATCCCATCTGAAAATTTCAGGCAGGAAAACTAACTTTCAATGCTTTCATGCTGGCGCGGAGAATATAATATCCTGACAGGACTCAGGAGTAGTTGCAGATGGAGCATATTGCTATGTTTTGTCTCACTTCTTTTAAGTATTTCTTTCGATTTGCTTCCACATCTGTAAAATGTTTAACCTAACATGAAATTTGGAAAGAAAATGTGAAAAACGAGTAATACCTGTGTAACAAGGGCATAGAGTGGAAGTGTGGCATAGCTGCACAGGACTTGGGCTCCCACGCTGAGAATTTGAAACTTCCATTTGGTCATTTTTTCAACAAATTAATACAAATTCTAAGTTCATAACGTTACAGTCAAGCTTTTCTACTTCAGCATCGTATTCAGGATGATGTGTAGGCCTCTGGCGCTGATGCAAAAGAATATGCCTAGTTGCTTCAACATGACTTACCCGAAAGTAACTCTGACGAATATGAGGACTGTATCTTGATTCAAACAAGATTCCTTCCCGAACTCATACTGCAGAAGCAGGAAAATTAATCATAAAAATCCTTCTGTGATCAAAGACAAATACAGTGAGAAGAGGAGAACGACAGGCCATTACCCATGCCCAAAGGAAATATGTTAGCTCAAATGCATTCTGGACAGGAAGAAAAACCAAAAAGCTCATTAGAAAAATACCGGAAATCGTAAGATAAAGATACAGGACCACAGAAACTTTTTCTCAAGTATCACTAATTTTTCTTCAAAAGAGACAGGAGGGGATAAGAGAACTAAAATTTGCTGACAGAACTATCTGTCTCGAAGCAAAAGCTTCTCTACTCTATCATGCGAAGAAAAGAAGGTGCCGTGTGAAACCTGAAAGAGGACAAAGTGGATGAGATAAAGGACTAATTCAGGCCAGGAAAACCAGAAATTTCTGTCAGACACTTGCACAAGTGGTATCCCTTGAACCACAGCATGTCTTTCTTTAATTTCAATAGCCATTTGTGCTATAATTGCTTGTAGTTTTGTTCCAACTGCTAAGGTAACCTTCAACAAAACCCATGGAAATATTAAATCTTTACCCAGTTAAAAAAAAAAAAAACTACACGAGAAGACAAGTCTTTTGTGAACAAATTTCTTACAAATAAAGGAAGAAAGGAAACACAGAACTGAGCCTTCCATCCTGAAAAGTACAAAACCAATAACTAATAGGAAGCCTTGGTTCAAGTTTGATGAAGACTACGAAAAGGCTAAACTGAGAAAAGAAACAGGAAGGACTGACCATGAACGTTCGAGAGCAGATTGAGAATTGCAGAGGCCCATAGTAGTGGACTGCCAGGAATGTAAAGATAGTGAATTGGAAACTTACAGAAAGACAGTGGATATATGAAGCAATACTTGTGACTGCTATCTGGACAACTAAATTCATATGTTGAATATAGTTTGACTGCTTTACCTGATTCCAACGACTACCTTGAAATCATCTTCTAATGTTTTTTTGATGTACTTTTGAAAATTAAACTTGCTTCCAGGAGCTAGATGGACCTATAAGAACAACTCAATTTACTTGCCTATCATACTAATTCAAAATGATGGTTAAAACTTTTGCACCTGTTAGAGACTCACAGAAATGAATCCATGTCGCATGGTCAAGTAATCAGACTTTCGAACGGATCTGAAGAATTGTCGATAAAAGCATAGCTGGAAGGATTAAAAATTCAAGCACAGTTGTCAATACAGAAGCTAAGAACATAGGACTGAAATTAAATTCAAACATTTCAATGTTAAAACACGACATTGATTCAAATTCTACTATGGATAGGTCTATGAAAATGCAAGCATGGAGTTCACAATTCAAAACTGATGCTAAAACACCAACAATTAATCTAAGCGGACATGAATCATAAGAGAATCTGAGGTGAAAACAGTGACTTCTTTCTTACCGAATAAAAGAGGATTGGAGTTTTTGTCCAGAAACTTGTGTGTCCTCTCACGAATGAAGTCTCATGAGTGAGCCTGAATCTTGCAGGATCTGAACAATCAGCACTAACCTCACTAAATGCACAGCTTAAGATCACCAAATTCTTGAAAAATAAACAATGCATGCCTCAATATGAGGAATGTAGAACAGGTTATTAGCATCTAGAATACCATTCATGGCATCATGCTCCCTCCAACTCTCGCGTTCCCAATCCTTCCAATTGCGTATCTGCATACGAGGGACTATTATAGCTTAAGGTCATGGAATGGAAAAGAAACGAGGTTATCTCCAGCATGGAATGGAAAAGCATCAAAACCCAAACAAGTTGCTGTTCACTTTTCAGAGACCGGTCAGAATTTTCTGAAGATCTCATTCTCACCATGTCCCTTGCATCAGCTAATCAATGGCAAATCAAACTTCAAGCGACAAAAAAGAAAAGAAAAGAACCATTATAGAAACCCAAAATGTACTCCCTACCTTCAATTTTCCAAGCATCATGGTTATGGCACTGTATACCACATGAAATACTGCTAAAAAGAATATGAAGATGTGCAACTGATGCAGTCCATCGACAGATATGAGAGGCACTGACCCCTGAAAACACAAATTGGCAACCATGAGTTACAGAATAGGATAAGAAAAGGCCAGCATAAGGTCACTTCATGAGTTACAGTTTCTAAACAACTTTGTATTATTCAAAAGGACTAAGGTTGCCTTTAGTTAGTGTCTCACGAGAGAAGTGACAAGAACATATTTAGTTATAGGTACGGAGACGGAGACAAAAACACTACCTAATTAACAAGGTTCAACTATTTGACGTTTCCTTGGAAACAAGGCATACTTACATCTTTGCACTCTTTACTTCCACTGTCACCAGCTAAAAATCTATGCTGAGACCATAAAAGCCTGCGATGATTCTCCCCTCCACTGCCAAGTTGTCCTTTTTGACCCTTCGCCGGGCATGGTAACATTGTATTTGCATACCTCAAAGGAATACAGATACCGGCAATATAGCTTTGGGAGAATGTCAGGGTTAGAGATATGAATCCTAAAACCATAAGCTCTGCAAAATTTACCAGAAAAAAACAGAAGAAAATATTAATGGTCCCTTGTAATTCCCTTTTTCTTTTCTTTTTTTTTGTAATGATCAACTAGAGAAACAAAAAGATTATAAAAAGAACTGATGAAAAAATATCAGCATACCCCCTTTAACTTTCTCAAGAGCATCAAATAAAGCAGTGTTGTGTTTTTTTTGGAACCACTGAAATAAATAAAAAAAAGAACCATTATTTTACCAATAAAAAAGGATCCATCATGGAGGAAGAAGAAATGAAATGCATATTTTCTATCACGGAAATCAGAAAATAAATGCAAAACACAAATTGATTTACATAATGTTATGGAATGCAATCGAAATGAATTTGGCAGGCATCAAAATAAAAAAAAGAAAAAAGAAGTCAAACAAAAATAATTTATTTACCTGTCCAGTTCTATGAAGAACCTTGTCCAATATGATAGAGACAATAATCATGGCAGCACAAACTACAGAGACTGCCCATGTCGGTGTCTGCTCGAGGTCTCTTGCACCCGGGGCTTCTCCACCAGCCATTTTCGTAAATTCTAATCTTGAAAGAAACAAAACTCAGACACAGAAACAAAATGCACGAAAATAAAGGATCCCTCTTGATTAAAACCTGTGAACATTAACTTGTAAGAAAAATGCAATGGTTTTCTGAGAGTTTCCTAGATTAATAATAATAATAATAATAATAATAATAATTCATTGGCTATTTCTCTGTTTTCTTTTCTTTTATTGAATTGAGAATTTATGGTGGTTATTATTATTCAATATTTCTTTGCTTGCACTCCTCTTTTCTCTTTTTCGGCCTTAGGTTATCCCATAAATATCACAAGTGTGTAAATATAGTATAATATAAAAAGAAAATAGGAAAAACAAAGTGTATTTTCAGGCACTATATTGCTAATTTAAAAAGGGAAATTTTAGCACGAATAGGCCAAGAAAACGCTATTAATAAACATCCCTCCTATTGTTGCCATCATTGTTTCCCAAGCAGAGGTGGTGTTCGTTCGGTCTAAAAGTAGTGTTTGGTTAGAGACGCCAAGATCATCATGTAGAGGATCCGTGAGGATGTAGTGACTGAAATCCTTTCATGATTTTCATACAAATCTGTTGTCCTTAGCAAGCACTAGAATCAACTTGTGTCAGATCCTAGGTTTGATACAAATCATTCTCTTCTTTCCTGAGCTACATGGCTTTCTTGCTCTAAGTTCTGGATCCTTACAAGGTTTACTACTGTTCTGTTTCACGACCAAAAGTCCATAAGATAATCAAGCCTAAACAATCCCACAGGAAGTACAGGGCCATCTCCTGAAAAAGATTTTTTGAAACAAACATTTTGTTCGTATTCTCTCTGGTTTCCATCTTTCTACTCATGACCCAATTTTCATGTCTAGTTTTGGGACTGTACCAGAAAAGATTTCTGCTATCCCAGATGACAAGTGGAATCTGGGTGTGACTTGTCCGAGTTTATATATAGAGCTCAAATCTTGGTTTCAGGATAAGAAACTTATCCTTTTCGGATACAAAATTAGGGTCCTAGTAAGTGGAGAAATCCCAACTTCCAACTGACATGTGCGGCGGATCGATTTTGCAAAGCCAAAGCATCCAGTAGTGGGCTTGGATAAATGTTTGTATTGGGTAAGGCAATGCGGTGACATTATTTTGCATTTGATGTACCATTGTTATGCCTCCAGGATTGAAAGACCAAGATTATGAAGGAGAGTCTAAGCCAGATGAAGGAGAGTTGCATGTGTGCAATATGAAGCCAGAGAAATCGAAGAAAACTGGCATGCCACCAGGTATAATGATGGTGCCGATCAAGATTCAAAAGCTGATGCCATGGATTGTGCATTTGAAAACTTTGACATCATCAAATACTTGTGTTTACATCCCTCTCATCCCTGCCTTAGCTCCTCTCAGAAGCAGTAATCCTTCTATGTATCTGTGTGCACAATGTGAGGAGGTTGTCTTGAGCAAGAACTTGGCTTCATTGACCAGGCATGCATGGAGTGCTGATCGCTTGTAAAGACTAATTTGCTACTTAGCTTATAAATTATTTTAAAGTTGAATAGTTAACTCATATTCTATAGTGATTTACATTCTATACAATGTAATTTGCAAGTTTGAGTTCCGATTAAAGAGCTGAGTCCCATTTTTTTTAGTTCTAAGATCCCTAGTCTTAGTGATCACTTTTTTTTCTCTTTTTTTTTTCAATTTGTATAAGAAAAGGCAACGAATTTAAAATACTAGCTTGTTTTATGGCTTTAGTAATCGATAATTATTGTTTTAAATTCATTTCTTTCTTTTTTCTTGGAAATAAATTAATTAAAATCAAATCTTTATATTTAATGTGATCCTCCATCCAATCAGATGAGGAATAGATATAAAAACGAAATATTTTCGTTTTTTAAAAAATAAGTTGTGCAAAGTTCTTGCCAATCAATGATCAAATCCAACACTGTTCCAAAGAATAATAAATAAATTGATAGAGATTTCATATCAATGGAAAGCCTCCCTAATCTCTATAAAAACAGTAAATACACAAGAATTACAAACAGATCCTGTGTAACAATAATTTTCTAAATATTCTTCATCAGCCAAGCAATTAAATATTCAAATTACCAAGGGATACTATATAAGAACAGTTTTCTAAATATTCTTCATCACCCAAGCAATTAGAGTTTCAAATATGAGAGAATTTAGAGTAAATCGGGATGCTAAATAAACCACATTTGTTTAATAAGTGTTTATATTTTAATTGAGGAGCATGAATCCAACTGCGTCGTTGTAGTATAGTGGTGAGTATTCCCGCCTGTCACGCGGGTGACCCGGGTTCGATCCCCGGCAACGGCGATTTTAGCTTCACATTTCTCTTCTCTCCTCCTTTTTCTCATTTTGGAAAATGATGCCCAGAAGAGATTGACTTAGTTTACCTCCATTAGCCTTGGCCATGCCCATTTACATCCAAAGCAGGAATGCTTGATCATTATCCACCCATTCAGTCAAGACAAAAACTTGTGAATGCCATTATAAATAATCATAGAGTAGACACAAGTTATCAGCAATCAATTTATGTTGCTGTAAACCCTATGTCCTTAGGCGATTGCATTAATTATGGAGGTTAGCAAGAGCAGAGTATCAAAAATACTGCACAGGAAAGGAAAGTGGGAAAGTTGTTGTAAAGAACCTAATTCTATGCATCTGGAAAAACAAATCACTGTTCTCTCATTTTAGTGCTCTAAGGAGACCTAGATGAATACAGGTTTTGTTGGGAATCGCTTGGGACAAACACAGGAAGTTGGCCACCCCTCTGTGATCTGCCCTGCTGATAATGACTTGAGGTGGATCCTCTATCCTGGCTCAGAGTCAGTGAACTACCAGTCCTCCCTCTGCTTAGCTGCTCATTGACAAGGGGACCACCAAAAAATATAGATTGATCTGTGTACAAAAGCTCTGTTCCCCGAACCTGGGATGAAGAACCAACACCTCTTGTAGAAGAGACAAAGCGTCCAGCTTCTGGATCCCAGTAAACAGTTGTTCTCATATTCTCTGCTGCACCTAAGTTTCTTCTCATGGGAATTTGGGCCGCATTCTCATGAGAAGGATTCCCATTTACTTCACTTTGTCTTGCTGACCAAGGAGATTCATCTGCTGAGGTTTGATAAATGGGGTTGAAGTGGTCTCTGTTTGAAGTTTGCTGCTGTAATGGAGAAGTGGCAAGGTTGGAGACATTAGCACTGCTAAAATTGCCAAGACTCTGATGCCATGATCCAATGTCATCCCTGCTAGCATGACTAGCATTGCTGGCTGGATATGAGTTAGTCATGGAAGGAGATAGACCTGGCATCACTGTTCTAGCATTTTTATTTTGAAACCCTTGATCAGTACTGATCGGACTGCTTCTTCCACTAAAATTGCTACTGGACAAATGATCAGCATCATATGGGTTATATCGAGAACCTATGGGACGGAGCACGGATGATGATGCTCTAGCCTTTGCAGCTGCTTTAATAGCCTCACTGGAATCCAATTTAGCAAGTTTCCATGCACTGATTCGAACTGGACGCTGTGGTAACTTTTTGGCTTTGTCAGCTTCCTGTATTGCATCTGGATCAACTGTGGATGGTAACCGTCCTCTCTCCAAATGTGGAATAATTTCATCCTGCTCATTGACAACCCAAAGCTAATCAAAACCCAACCTCATTGTTAAAGGTTATGAGAAGGGAACACAAAATACCAAAGGATATAATTACTACAAGCAGTGCACATAGCAAATTGTAACAAAAAAAAAAGAAGCAAATTCTACCCTTATTCTGTTTTAAGTTCTTCATTAATGGAATAAAATAATGAATACTAATTGTAGTAGAAATCTTCCTTTTCAAAGACAATTCTTGCAGTCATAATTTCACACAGTAGTTACGAGAAAAGAGAAGAATCAAGCTATGCTTAAGTCTTGTCCAACATAGGCAACACCAACTTTTCACAGTAACTTCATTTGGATGGAAGTGGTACCTGGTGGTCCATGAAGATTCTTGGAGGGGTACACCAAGCACCTTTAAATTGCAAACTCATTCCTATAGAGCTTCTTCCGCTCACTGCAGTAACCGCTGAACTGGTTGGTGAAGATGGCAGACTTTGCTGCTCTCCTCCATCTACAGATAGTCCAGGTGGTTCACTCTGAGTTCTCATGGCAACTACATACTCATATGTTGTGATACCCTGCAACAATAAAAAAAAAAATATCACCAATTGCATATTACAGCAGAGGCAAACATGGTAAAGAAAGGAGGCAAGGCTATTTATGAACACACCTTTCGAATCAGAATCAAGTGGAAAAAAAATAGTTCCCCCAGAGGCACAGTGGCAAGCAAAGATAGGAATGTGCACAGGGCCTGGATCCATTGTTAAGTTAACATTATAGAATACAATAGTATAGCATTAACAAAGAGAAAATTTATTGTGGTAAAAGCCACAGCATACTCCAGTCCCATCCAAATCATACATGTATCTACAGAAATGTGCAAAACAACAAGAAAACAACTCAATGTTACCAAAACAAAAATTCCACAATTAAGATCATTGTAAAGTTTTCATGTGTAATATACTAGAGTAGCAGTATGAACTTAGCATCTGTAAGGACCAATTTATCATTTCTTCAACAAAACCCACACCGATGATACTTTTCTGCATTTCTGAGTCCTGTTATAAATAATAACAATAAGAAATGCACATTTGTCTCTAACCTAATATGTTGATCACACAAGTAACAACAACCAGACAATGCTTGTTTATAAAATTTAAAGTACCTTTCCAATAAACATAATCAAAATTCTATGTTTATGTAGACATCTTGTATAAATCAACAGAGAAATTGGGAAGCATACCACTACTGTTGCAAAAGGGGGGCGTGAGAATCCAATGCCAAGTTTCTCCACTATTTGATGATCCATGGCCTTTCTATCTACAAAGCATCGAACAAGGACAGCAACACCAACTCCGAATTCAACAACAAGCTGACAGACAGACACAAAGGTAAACAAAGATGAGAAAGCATATTTTGTTTGGATCTGGTGAAGGTATCTGATGCAAGAAAAATAAGAAACAAATAACAAACTAAATCGGAAATTTTACCCAGACAAGGCTTGTTGCCATAAGGGAAACAAATGTGATGTAGTTTTTCCTCCCTACACAATTGTTCAACCACTGCATCATAGAACAGATATTTCATAAAGCCCAATATTGCAGAAGGGATAGGAAACAACAAGGATAAAAATCTAAAACTCACACGACAGTGATGATCAAATCCATCAACACATTTGTCACAACTTCTGCAATGTTTGCTGAATTTGCGTACCTGGGAAAAAAAATTCAGCAACATGATATAATATGTGAGCTTTATTCAAAAAGAAATGCGTGGAGGGAAAATGAACACACGCTCTCCTACAGAATGTAATTCTTCCCTGCCATTATGGTAATGATTGTTCAACTATGGGTAACTAACTCAATCGACAACCAAGACTTCCCTGATTGGTTGGCTTGCTGTTTCCCTTTTTTTATCTTTCCTTCTACCTTTTACCCTTATTTTTCCCTTACCTTCATTTTTGTGTGTGCATGGTATGTGGGCAGGGGATTCCACATAAAAAGGAACTCTATCCCAGGCAAAAAATAAAACCTTATGGAATAAACCTGCACCTCAGCATTGCACAGTGTACAGAACAAAGCATCTTCTCCAGATTCTTCCTGTAGAATATCTTCATCTTTACGGCAATCTTGTTTCACAAGAAAACAGCAAAAGAAACCTCCAAGTCTTGAACACCAACTTGAACCGTATTTATAAGATTTCCCTCCATTTTTTAACCTTATCTTGCTAGGTTCTTCAGCAGAATTTCCTGATGAAAGACCATTAAGCTTTTATAATTTTGTTTTAAAAAAGGAAAAATATTACGAAAAAGCTTATATCCTCAACAGAAGTTTCATAACTCCACAATAGACAATATGTTCATTTCAATGAAAAGGTTGAGCAATTGCCCACCTACATCTGTCATTCAACTGAGAAAAACTGATACAAACCAAAAACACTTAAGAAACTCAGTTTAGACTTTAGACACTACAATAGCATGATCATCATCATTTATAGAAAAAGTTTCAGAATGCTTCAAGTTTCCTTTCTAAGGGTCCGAGAGGCACATGCTACTACTACAATGTTTTCATTATCCATGTTATACATCACCAATAAATGTTGACTCCAATCTAAATCTGCAATTCATCGATTTTCTAGTTAGAGAACTGCATGGAAAGTAGACTAACCAGGCAGATCTGTGTCATTTTCTGATTTATGGCCTGCTGTCTCATCAGCTTCTAGTAGAATTCCAGGGTCGGCCGGATCAATTGCAGTGCATCGTACATAAAGAATAAATACGGAGAGCGCCTGAGAAAATCAGAAAAGAGGGAAAATGCAATAAGGCAACAAAAACACCCCAAAACAAGAAATCAATCACAAAAAAAAAAATGGCAGGGAAGAGCATCATTGTGCTTACCAATACAGAATAAACACCAATAGCCACATATTCATAAATGACCTTCCCAAGAAAGGGAGCAAAAAAGGCATAGAATGCAACAGACAGCACGAAGAAAACTGTAATAGCCACAATCTGTGCACCAGAAACTTTCAACATCAGTACTTTAATTTAACAACAAACAACAACGATTGTTCACAAACCTCCCCAATATACAGAACCAAAGACCTCAAAACTCATTTGACCAAACACCATCATGCATAAACCATCTATACCATCAACATTTTGCAAAACACTACTAATCAATATCCACTCATATGATCTTCAACCATTAACATTTAACTTTGTTTTCTTACCACAACAACACAGGTAGGTCCCTCCCTCCCTCCCTGGCTTGATTCACCTTGCTTTTCTTAGAATATGGGCAACATGAGTAGAACAAGATTATGCAAATTACGGTAACGCGAGGTCACATCAAGCCATCTCAACCACACTTGGCTCAAAAATCAAAACTTCAACAACCCATTTATCTCATAAACCAAGCCATTACTAATAAAAAAATTACCTTCAAATATGGACACTCCAAAATAGAAACAAACACAATTTTTTATTGGGTTTCTCTCGTATTACAGCAAAATTATTCCACTACAGTAATTTAATGCAAAAAAGAAAAAATTTCCAAATAAAGCCTAAATTTTACTCATAATCTGAAAAAAAAACAAGCAAAAAGAAAGAAAGAAATGCACCTGAAAAGTATGAACAGGGAGTTGCCATCCATGTCGCCTAGCCATTATTTAGAAAATAAAAAATAAAAAAAGTTTAAAATTTTAAATTAAATCCAACTACCCTCTAAACCCTGTGAATAAACACCTTAATTAAATCTATGTGCAAGAAAAAAAAATTGAAAACTGCTGCATTTCTTTGTATTCTACAGTGGTTCAGTGAAGTAAAAATGGGTTCAAAGCGGTCATCAATCAGAGAGAGCGAGAGAGACTTGGATGAGCAGGAGGAGGGGGAGAATTGGTTTTAAGGAAAAAGACTGGATTGGACTACACTTTGAGACTGAAAAATGCGTTTTTGTTTTTGTTATTTATTTATTTCAATACTGTTTTTCGGGCAACGGTTTGATTTTAATAAATACTGTATTTGCACTTTGGGTCATTAAAAACCCCTAATTTGCAGTAACAATTTACATTTTTTCCATTTTTTCTTTACAAAATTTCGTTAATGTTTTTTCTTTTTTTTTTTCTTTTCTTTATTTTACCAAAATTAGGAAGCTTCTGGTCTCTATCAATCCCATAGATATGTTAGTATTGTATCAATTGTTATGATAATCTATTTAATGAATAATTAAATATATTCAGTGTTTTTTTAATATTCTATTTTTTTTTTTTATAAACTCCTTTTATTTTGATAGTTTGTTAGACGATGATGATAAAAGAATAAGTATTTGAGAAGAACTCTAATTAAAAAAAATGTTTGAGCACAATGTATAGGCTTTGGATTAAAAGTGTATTGGAAGTGCAATTAATAAAAAAGATAGAAAATATATATCTACTATATTCAACATTAATAGCATATAATATAATTTTAATGAAAATATATGTATTATATGTGTATATTTGAGGCATATATAAAACAAATATATCAAAAAATAATTTCAAAACATTATAGAACTTCAAAATGAAGATTTTTGCATCAAATATCAAAATTAGAACTTTGGATATGGGATTTACATAAGCCATATACCTAATGTTTTCTTACTAAAAATAAGATAAAATATAGTTTTTAGAGATATATTTGTTAGAATTGCTTAAAAGTCAAACACTTATATGTTAGATGTTATATACAACTAAAAATTTAATAATTTATTTATAGCATTTAATTATTATTTTGAGATAAAAAAATAAAGATAATAATAATAAATAGGAAATGTTCCTTGCACTTTCTATTTTAAGAATACAAAAATTTATTCTAGGATTGTTTTAATTTATTTGATGTATTTGTTTTTATTCTCTAATCAAACACGTTATTAAACAAAATCCTAATATACTTTAATAATAATAAAAAGCATGAAATCGTAGAAATAATTAAAATTATATGATTATATTTTTTACTTTTACATGGAAAATGCTTGACACTGAAACTGATCTTTCTCCTGATGCAGATTAATATGGTAATGTACAAAATAATATGTTTGTTTGATTATTTTTCCCCCCCTTTTTTTTTGCCATCAAGGAAGAGAAGGCCCAAATGACGCTAAAATTATGAATCAGCCTCATCCCTCTAGAAAAGGGAAGCTTCTTGTAATTATGCAAAATCATGATTAATTATATGTATATATGTATATGTAAGCATTTTGACTTAGACGCTTAGCCTAATTGAGCTGTGCTGCCTAATTAAGGCAATTAATTAATTAACCATCATTAAACTAATCTATGCCTGCATTTGTATTCACTACGACTGAGATTTCTGCCCAAGATGGCTCCCATTGTTTAATTGCAAATGCTTTCATGATAAGCATTCTAATTATTTATTTAACCTAGTGGGTTCCTGCTCTTTTGATTTTCTGTATACTATATTCATCCACTGTCTCGCTAATCCCTTGTCAGATTTTCTGCCCATCTGCATACAACCAAAACTTTACGTCAGATTTACCAGCTCCAAGTTGATTCTTATAACTATTGTTTTTTTTTTCTTTTTTTAAGTTTCCTGCCAAGTACTGTGATATGACTGCAGGAATGAAAAATTAAACTGCATGAATAATTAATCGGTACTCTTGATTTCTCACTAAATTGGCATGTTACGTGGTATTATTGACGATCTTCTGTTTAACTTGATATACAAATCTATCTCTCTATTATTTTTTTCCCTGCAATGTTTCACACCTATGATTAATTCAGCAGGAGTCGATTTACAGATTGGATAGATCAAAAATCGGGGGGAAATAATAATAAAGTGGACTTAATGTTAACTATACAAGCAACAAGAGTTCATAAAGGGAAAAGGAGAGGCATCCATCAAAGTTTGACAAAAGAAAAGTCAGCACTATGGGCTTCACTACTTTGTTCTTGATGGTGATCTTGTTTTCTTGACTCGTGCCTATCATGAGGGGGAGCATCAAGCTCCGAGAGCTCAGTATCGGATGCGTAGGACATCGCCGAACTAATGACACTTTCGACATCCGGTTGACTTGGCCTGTACTTGTGAAGCAAATGTATAGGCGATGTACCTCGGCTTGGAGTGGAATCAACACTCATGAACCCTGGACTGGAACCACCTTGGCTCATGAACCCTGGACTAGAACCACCTTGATCACCTCCTGATTGTCTTGATTTCTTTCTTAGCTTTGCTGCCTTTTGCCATTTTCTAAGTGCTCTTGCTGTTTGTTCCTCAAATATTGCTTTCTTCATGTGAGAACCCATCTGTTCAAAACGAATAGAAATTTAAGTTAAGCAATTCAAGTTTGCTAAGAGTTCTTTTATTTGAAATGTTTGATAGCGTTTGTTTACTATTTGGGGACGTAAAAAACAAATTAAGACAATTGATAGAGTCATGTTCTTGCGTCCTTGATCAAACATGTTTCTATACTTTTTATATCTTTTTTTTTTCCTGAGAATTACTTACTTGTGTAACCAATGAATAGAGAGGGAATGTTATATAGCTACACACGAACTGAAGGACCAATCCAAGGAAAACCCTTGTCAAAATCACCGCCAGGTTTTCATGGAAACAAGATCTGACCCCGAATTCATACTGCCATCACAAGCCAAACAAATCGACTCGTTAGAGGGCTGCTTTCTTAAGTGAAATTTTAGTGAATTGAAGGAAAAAAATCAAATAATTCAAAGTATTCGAGCCCTCAAAATGTTCTTACCCATGTCCACAAGAAAAATGCCATTTGAAACGCATTCTGTAAAAATGGATCAGCATTAGTAGCTAGTTAGTACGTAAACATTCCATATATTTTGAGTAATTAGTTGGTAATTATCGAGTTTAGAATCTGATCAGCAATGGGGATGCATATGTATACCTGGAACAGTGTGTAATGTATCAAGAGCAGAATCCAATGGGGTCGATTAAACCAGAAGAACTTGTTGTTAGGCTGAACCACTGGAACTCCTCTAACAACATGACTTCTGTCTTGGATATCTTGAGCCATTTCCATGATAACTAGTTCAAGTTTAGTACCCACCAAAAGAAGTATCTGCACATTGAGGGCATATCAAGAAGATAGATACAAGGAACAGATTTTGTTTTTGTAGGAAAGAATTTAATGAATATTTATGTGCATTTCTTACAACTAGAGGCACAACTGTCAACCAGGTGAGCGTGTACCATCCTGCAACGTTAAAGAGCCAAATTATGACCAATCAATACCATCAAGTTCGTAAACAGATCATATGAGAGAGTAAAAGAGGCTCACTGTAGACATTCAACAGCAAAAAGAGGATGGCAAAAACCCACAGTGGCATGCTGTAAAATCATAATAAATGGACTGTTAACATCGAGGCCAAGCTATATACAGTGAAACAGCACTAACCTCAATCCATTGCTTTAAGCACTAAATATGTGTCGAATAAGATACCTAATGCCCACAACCACCTTGAAGTCATCTTCCATGCATCTTTTGATGTACCTGTGGAAATCAAACTTGCTATTTGGAGCAAAATGTGCCTGCAATGCTATATATCAGCAATCCACTAACTAGACTAGAAACATATTTAGCCTTCAAAACTATAATCAAGATGAAGACGACAACTTACGTTAATAAATCCATGTCGCATAGTCATGTAATCCACCTTCGTTACTGAACCAGTGAATTGCCTGAAGAACGCAACCTGCCAAATAAACAACGTTAAAATGAATACGTACGGACCACCCCAGTAAAGAGCCAGCTTGTTGGATATAGTTTGGCCTGGTCTGGATCTAGATTTCTGCATAGCTGGTTTTCAAGTTGGAGTAGCAGAGAACATAAATGGCATAAATTAATAAGCTTACAATCCATTTGATTCCTGGAGCTGTGGAGATGCCAGAGTGACGCCTCACGAAGGAGGTCTGGCGAGCAAGTCTGAATCTTGTTGGATCTGAAAAATTTATAAGAAGGCCCATTAATCCTTAAATGGGCTCGCAACAGATCCAATGACACATTCACATTTATTATTTATTGTGTTTTGGGGGTTGAAATTGTTATTTTCTTAAATTGATTTTTTAAGAATTTTAACATCCTCAAAAATGATCTTGAAAAGTATTTTAAAAAGCAATAAACGCATGCAAATCCTTAAATCATGGTTTTGATGCAGCAGAATGCAACGGATGTTATTATTATTATTATTATTATTATTATTATTATTATTATTAATGGCTATATATGTCATGAATTATACGTTACATGTAAAGTATTTTAAGATTTAAATATCTAAAAATAAACAAATCTTATTGTACACGTGTATATAATCAATTAATATTAAATTATTGACTGTGAGTAGATAAAATACATTGATAAAAAAGCAGTAATTGTTTTCTAAAGAATAAATTAATATTCTTTAAGTGTGAATTAATTCTATTATACTATGTACCATTTATATTTGATTAGTGTGATCTTAATTAGAACAAATAAAACAAAAAGACAAATGTATTTGATTAAAGTGATGAAAATAAATATATAAAATAAATAATTTTAAATTGAGTTTCTATATATATTTTTAAAATAAACAAGGAGACATGTTCATTTTATCTTCACTATCTATTCTTTCTTTCTTTTTTGAAAAGTAATTAAATATTATTCTTTCGTCTAAAGGT
>Ga0325410_1001329_pt1 | contig 27185 bp, 26 predicted proteins | sample PopdelMetagenome_16_FD_206182 | JGI IMG/M metagenome (GOLD analysis project Ga0325410, IMG submission 206182) | Populus deltoides microbial communities from Bellville, Georgia, United States - Xylem-PdIQD-R3 | ecosystem: Host-associated > Plants > Phyllosphere > Stem > Wood/Secondary xylem...
AAAAATTAAAAAATTATTATATTAATATATTTTTAAATAAAAAATATTTTAAAAAGTAATTATTATTATAACACTACCATAATCTCCATGTAAGTCAATTAATTATAAGTAGGAAGCAAGGAATGGTAAATGTACGTTCTTCTTTATGCTTCTTTTATTGGATTCTATTAAAAATTAAGTAAGATTTTGATAACGTGTTATTGTTTGTTTTTTAAAATATTTTTTATTTAAAAATATATTAAAATATTTTTTATTTTTTTAAATTAGTATATAAAAAATTCAAAAACATTAAAAATATTTTAATTTTTAAATAGAAAAGTTTTAAACTTTTTTAAAAAATTATTAAAACGCAAATATAAACAAGCTCTTAAATATTGTTCCGATGAAAAAGTCTTTCTCGCCTTGATTAGGATGATGTGGGCTGCTGCATCAATTTGTTTTGTTGCCTGCATTGCGCCAATTTTTTTTTTTTATCAGTATTATTAAATTTAATCCAACTAGTTGATTAGTCAACAAGTCCTTGATGTTTTAAATTATTAATTGATCAACTTGACGAGTTTACTTGTAACTCTCGATCAATTTAGTTAATATATTATTTAAATTGTTTTTACAATATATATTTTAAATCATATCATCTTAATATTTTTTTAAATATTAAAATAATTATTTTTAAATTGGCCCGTATGCGTTGTGATAAGTCAAGTTAATATGTTTAATCTATAATCTGAAACATAGATCTGGTCTGTTTTAATAACCTTTTTTTAACATTATTTTTTATTTAATTAAATAATAATAAAAACAGACACCCACAAATAAGACAACAAATAAAACTATGATGGAGAGATGTATTTTTTTCCCATCAAAATTGTGTTTTTACTCAAGTAATTTATTTTATATGACAATAAAACAATTTTTTTATTAGCAAAATAATTCATTGAATCAAAATATAAAAAAATTAAAAAATATATTCGAGAAATATATAATAATTTGTAAAAAAAAAAGTAAAAAATATATTTTTAATTAAAAACCTTTTTTTTATTCACACTTTTTTTTTTTCATGAAAACATGTTTTTTTATGAGAAGCATTTTTTAAGTAAAAACTTGTTCCGATCATTAAAGAAAGAAAGTTTCAATAAACAAATCACGAACATATCATATTTACGCATCCATATGTAAAGATATAAGAACAATGAATTTGAGAAAATTATATAAGAGATTTAAAAAAAAATTTAAAAATATATATATATTATTCCTATTCAATATTAATGAGAAAATTATTTTAAAAATTTTATATATGAAGCTAATACATAATTATCTATAAAGAAATCGATAACATCATCATATAAGCTTTAATCTTCTAAAAAATAATGACATAAATTTTTATTAGTGTCATAACTCATTTTTTACCCTCCTTGTTTTTCAAATATATTTACTAAAAAGATAAAAAAAATTAAATTATTTTTAATTCCATTTAGCTGATTTGTGGTTATTTCATATATATATGTTTTTATCCTTTCACGTATTGTAATCAAATTTTTATATGATTTTCAAAAATTAAAAGATTGATGGAAAAAAATTAAGTACTATGAAAAAGATTAGTGTGTGGAATGATAATCAAGAAATAAAAAAAAAGAACAAAATAAATATAAAACTTTACCCCCTCTCCAAGCAACTAATAAATAAGGAGATAAGGATAAAAATAATTAAAAGAAAGTGAAAAGAAGAAAATGGTAAAAGAGTGGAGAAGATATGAAGGAATAAAAGAGGAGATATATAAGCATAAAAATCATTAAAAGAAAGTAAAAGGAAGAAAATGGTAAAAAGATAATAATAAACTATAAAAAAAGTATAAGAGTAGGCTGCTAAAATAGTGAAAGGGTGGCAGAAATATAATTTTCAAAGAGAGAAAAAAGAAGAGAAAAAAAAATTAATCTAGAAAAGAAAAAAAAATATTCACAATCTATATCTCTCCCACTCATTACTAGATTTTGGAAGAAGAAAAAAGACACAAAAAACACACCAAAACCAACCTTTCTCGACCTCTCACCTGTCGAAGTCCAACCAAAAACACCACTGACAAAAATAAACCTTCTCTTCTTTATACCGTGATTAGCCCACTAAACTAAACACCTTACTAGCAATACTCATCAACACAAAAACCCAAAAAATCATTATTTCATTTTTTTAAAATCAAAACCACATCTATAACAAACACAATAACTCGAAGCCTCCCTTCCCCTTGCCATCAATAAGCTAGCCATTAGAAGACTCAATACACCAAACAACCCTCTAGTGATCAATACAATACAATCCTTTTTTTTTCCACTTCCAATTAACCGAACTACATACTTATTCTCTAGTTTATAAACAGTTACAAATCTAAAATGATTAGCCCCACATCTCTGCTTAAACTCCTATATTTTTTTTCATAGAAACAATCTTTAAACCACCATTTCAACCACTGATTACAACTTTTATTTTCTAGAAGAAACAATTAACCCACCTCCACCCAAAACAAGCTTTCATTTCTGCTAGTTTTTGCATGTTTAGTGATGGAGTGTGAAACACATACACCACAATCCTTCATTTTAGTTTATGCACTAGGGTATGATTCCTATATGCCACCACTACCCAATTCAGATTTAGTTGCTTTTGACCAACTCTAAAAGCTTCCAAAGATATTTTTGAATCCCTAACACAATTTATTGTTTATCTTGGATAAGTGTTAACATGTCATTGATTTTTGTGTGTATTATTATAAAATACTTAAAGTGTCGGGGTCCACACTATTATGTGACAACCCTGGTGCATAAAGTCGCAAGGAATTTATTTTTTAAAGTGGGAATCAATATCCAACAATAGAGTTGGATCAATGATTTGCAACATGTTTATTTGATGCATAATTGTTTGGTTTTATTGTAAATTCTATGGGTTAACTGTGTATACATTTTTCTTTCACTTTGAGAATGATTTAGTTTTGTTACATATTAAAGGTTTTATTATCATAAATCAACCTAGGATAAATGAACCATCATTGGGCATTATCCTTAGATATTGACTGAGTGGATAATGGAATTGCTTAGCACATGACTTTATTGTGTGCAAAATATTTTCAAACCATCATATTATTCCTTGGCAATTTGGCCATGTATTAATTGTTTTTACTATCCATAAATCAACTTAGAATAACTGAACTGTCATTAGGCATTATCCTTAGATGTTGTTGAATATATAATATAATCGCTTTATGCAAGATTTTATTTTCATTGTATGCAAAGTATTTTCAAGTTATCCTATTTTTCATTACAACTTATATTGTGTATTAACCATTTTTATTATCTATAAAATCAACCCAGGATAAATGAATCGTCAATGGGCATTGCTCTAGGATGTTGCCTAATAGGTAAAGAAACAATTAACACGTGACTTTTTATTTTTTAAATAAAAAATAGTAAGGTTTTTTTTTTTTTTTATGAATCTAAACCTTAAGCTCATCACTAAGTGCTCTCGACAATACTCTATCAAGCTATTATTCTCACTATCCAATTTATTGGCTTTAAGAAGTAGAGTGACCTATGATGACAATATTGTTTTTAAAAGTATAAATGTATATTTGTAAAAACATTAAAAAAATAATTATAAATATTGTTTGTAAATATTCAATTGTTCTTTAAATTTGAATTTTTCATCTTCATGTTTATATGTGATTTTTTTCTTTGTGTTGAGATACCTTTCTTTATAGGACAAGCAAATTTGGGTTGATCAATGCAATTTCACATAGGTCCATTTAGTGATGATCTTAAGGTCCATTTTAATCAATATAATCACGAATGAGCTTTTGCTATCAATTATTCACCGTCTTCTCAGGTCAAACATTTATATCTTAAAAGTGAGGATTATTTCAAATCACTATCTTAGATCATAATAGTCTCTTATCCATAATAACAAACACGCATATACTAGTTTAGACAAATTATTATCACGTAAGCACAATATATACCTTTTATCATTAAAAACAAATACAAAAAAGCTTACATAAGTAGGAAGTAAAGTGATGTAGAAGGAGGCAAAATAGGACATCAACAATATAGAAACACAGAGAAACATATAAGGTTTAATAAGAGAAAAGTATTACTTATGTAAACCTTAAATTTACAGTTTTATTCTCTGAAAATAAAATATATGATAGTTGTCTTCTCAAGAGGTTTACAAAACCTTTATATAGGTCAGAAAACTCTATCTCTACTAGAAAACAACTAGAAATCCAAAACTATAAAGGAAATAAAATATGAATCCAAATTAAAACATAAAATACATAAACAAAACTATGAAAAATAACAAAATTAGCTCAAATAACAACTTATGGGCCTAATTCTAGAAGATCCAATAATTTGATAAGTGATACAATGACTTCCCTTAATAAAACTTCTTATAGAATCACTGAAGCCTAAACTTGTATTATTGATTTATAAAAGCATATGCTAGGCCATCCATATAGTTTGTCTGGGTTATATCCCAATCTACTAGTGTTAGATCCTCACTCAAATGCTTAAAACCTTAAGTTTCTACAAGCCTGACTACACTATAAAGTGTGGTCATTATCTTTTCTATCACGTAACCAACTTGTTGTAACCCATTTAGAAAATACATAATAATAATAATAATAATAATAATAATAATAATAATAATAATAATAATAATATGTTAAAAAAACCCAAAAAATAATAACAGTGAAAAAAAGGATGCCAAAGCGCTCAAAAAATGGTTAAAAATTGGTTGAGAAGGTTAAAAAATACAAAGATTGAAATTTGACAGTATTTTGTTGACTAATGAGAGCCTTGTTGACAAAGAAAATTCAATTTGAGGAAGAAAAGTCCAAAATCAGATGTTTATGGACTCAATTAAGTTTTAGTGAAGGTTTAATTGAATTTATGGAGGGTTTCATTGCAAGAAAAATTAATTTTGGAGTTAATTTGGAATTTAATTGGAAGAAATTAAAGTTTTGGGGTCAAATTATAATTTTTGAGAGTTAGTTTGATCAAATCAAGGGCTTAATTGCATAAATATTGAAGTTTGATGGCCAATTAGGGACTTAATTGAAGAAATTCGAGACCAAGGACCAAAATGCAAAACGCGCGCAAATTCAAGGCCTAGTTTTGAATCTGACATGTTTGGGCGCCAATTCCCATTTAAATGAAACGACACGTTTTGGGAAAAACGATGTCGTTTCATACGTTTTTTTTTAAATGAAGCAAAAATGGTGCCGTTTTGAACGGCACCATATGTCTTCTTCTTCTCCTGGATGCCCGAGGTAGGGGAAGAAGAAGATTTTCTTCCCCATGTTTTCACCGACTTTCTTCTTCTAAAAAGCATCAAAAAGACACCGACACAAACCAACACTTTCCACTTGTTGGAGGGGCGGCAACACAGTGGCTGCCCTAGCCATGTCCCTCCCCTGTTTTTGCCTATAAAAACAGGGGGGCAGAACAAAAAGGGAGGACGAGAAAAAGGAGAAAAAATAGAAGAGAGAGGGCAGAGAAGAGAAGAGAAAGAAGAGAAAAGAGAGGGGGAAGGCTGAAAGAAAAAGAAGAAAAATGTAGCAGAGAAGAGAACGAAAAACAGAGGAGGGAGAGAGAGAAGAAAAACATCATCGCCGGCCACCACGAACCACTTGCGCCGCCGCCTGGAACCACCACTATCGCTAGCCATCACTGACGACCGAGGCTTTTCCAGGTAAACCCTCCGCCCCTTTGCTTTCGTTTCTTCCCTCAGCCATGTAGGACGTGCATGGTGCATGTCTCTATAGGCGAGGTGAAGCTGGTTACTCTGCTCATGCACAGTAACCAACTGATGTGGGTTGGGCTTAGCCGAGCCCATGGATCTTAGGTTGAGTTCGGTCCAGCCCAACAGTGGTGGGCCGGGTCCGGCCCATAAAAAAACATATGTTTAAAATTTTTGCGATTTCCCTGCGTGTATTGTTTTACACCATTTTGTTTAATCTCAGTCTGGTTTTTTTTGTCATTTCATAAAAATACAAATCCGGTATTAAAATACCCAGTTTTCGTCAAAACTTTCAAAAATACAAAGAAAAATTAAAAAAAAAGAAAAAATGTTTTTGTGCATACGGCCAAGTGTCTCAAAGTTAAAAAATCATATTGTGTTTTTCATACACCACAAAAACAATGTTTTAGCATGCATTTTGGCTTTAATAACCAGATAATTAAAGTCAAGAGAACATAGACCAAAATTTCAAAAACAACAAAAAAATTATTTTGTTTTGTTTTAATATCAGGGATTACGAATTTATACGTAAAACATATTCCTGATAAAGAAAAGGTATTTTCTTTTTGACGACATGGAACTGTTAGGTTTTTACCCGATAAGATAAGGATCTCCTTATAGAGGAGGGCTTTCTTGAACCATAAATAGACTGACAATTAGAAACCACAACAAGACTTTAGATTTTATCAGACAACAAAACAATGCAGCATACCTTAGGTAGGGCGTAGTTGGGGTGCTAATACCTTTCCTTTACACAACTAGTCTCCGTACCCGATCTCTGAGACCAGTTAGGGTTCCCAGTGACCATAATACTAGGTGGCGACTTTCAATCCATATTTTAATGATAAGAGACATTCTTGACTCTTTATATTTGCCAAATAGAGATAGACCATTACACCATTTCCCTTGAGAGTGGTGGACGATCGTCGCGACGCCACACACGTGCAACAAAATGATGACTCCACTGGGGACTTTGTGGACTAATCTTTGTTTTTGTCTGATCATTATGTTTTATTGTTTGGTTTGCATGTTTATAGTTAAAAGGCATTTTCTTTATTTATTTCGCGCTTTAACTTCTGTACATATCTGTTCATGCATTGTATAGAATTGTCTCATGCATCATGCTTTATTTTTTGGGAAGTACAAACAAGCCTATAAATTAGGTGGGGAATTAGCGATCTACCCTATAACTATTGCTCAGGGTTTAGATGCGTGAAACACCTAACTCATATCTGAGTGTCTGCTTGGTAATTATGGGCATACATGCCTTAACTATTCCTTGCAACGCCCCCACACTGTCTTTACGAAGATCGTCACTGGGTAGATATGAGACCCTTTTAAGACCAGGTAGAAAACCTACCCATGTTCACATAATGAATAGAACATGTCCTTAGGTTGTATGTGTTATCTTTATTTACGTCAGGGCAAACCCTTCTTGAAGCATCTTGAATTCAAGACTTGTGGGTGACACAATGACCATCACGCAGAAAATTTTCATCGCAGAGTTTGGGCAAGAATCAAGATTCTTGTTTTATCATGCAAGAGGTACGATCATATGTCACCCCTCGAAGGGTGAGTTCATCATATAGATTAAAGTGCATAACTTATTTCCATATAAATAACATGCATACATACCAGGTTGAAATATAGGTCCCTAAAAAGTCTACAACACTCGACTTCGAGCAAGAATCATGTAAGATGAAGAGCGTGCTCAACGTGATGCCTATTTTCAAGACAAGTTGGAGTCTCTGAAAACAAGTGTGGCTCACCTCACTAGCTTACTCGAGCAAACTCTAAGAAATACATCTGGTGAAGGTCCTTCTAACCGATCGGTCACTTTTAATCAGGCTCCTACTACAGTTCAACTTGAAGAAAGAATGAGCGAACATGGTCAAGAGCCTCAACAAAATCCAACTTTTGTGCAGTCAGCGACACCTGCACTAGCCCCGACAGTCATGGAGGCATTGACTAACGAGTCCCACAAGGCTAAGTCATCTGGTAGCATTGATCAAGCTAAGATAGAGGTGCTGGAAGCCAGACTCAAAGTCATTAAAAGGGTAGACTTATATGACCCGGTACGGGTAGCAGATATGTGTTTGGTCCCAAACATGGTTGTCCCAAAGAAGTTTTGTGTTCCTGAATTCATCAAATACAGTGGAACACAATGCCCCATGACTCACCTCAGGTCCTACTGTAATAAAATGACAGAAGTAGTACATGATGAAAAACTACTGATGTATTTTTTTCAAAACAGTTTAAATGGAGCAACTTTGAGTTGGTATATGAGATTGAACTACACAAAAATCCGGAGATGGAAAGATCTAATGGATGCTTTCGTCAAACAGTACAAGTACAACTTGGACATCACTCCTGACAGAACTAGCTTGTCCAATCTAGAGAAAAAGGACAGAAAGCATAAGGGAATATACTCAAAGATGACGACAATTAGCTGCTCAAATACATCCCCCACTTTTGGACAAAGAGATGGTCTCTTTATTTGCCAGCACACTCAAAGCACCGTATTACGAATATGTGATGGGTAGCTTGACCCAGCAATTCACTGATGTTGTGGTAGTGTGTGAACGCATAGAGCAAGGTGTCAAGAGTGGTAGAATTTCTACACCTACCGAGAAAAGAGGCTTCGAAAGAAAAGAGGTCCACCATGTTGAAGATGGCTACAGGGGTAGGAAAAACTCATCCCAAAACTACCACACTTCATCCCAAATTGCCAACATCAATAAACCAGAACCCCTTAACTTTCAAGCCAAAAGCCAAATTGGAAATTACCAAAGGGTTCAAGAACAATTACCTCCATTATCGCTACCCCTGAATGAGATGTACCAGAAGCTATTAAGCATCAGTCATATAGCTTTAGAACCTCTATCACCTGTGAAGCCACCTTATCCTAATTGGTACAAGCTAGAGCTCAATTGTGAATACCATGCTGGTATTATTGGGCATGGCATACATACCTGCAATGTTTTCAAGAGAACGCTTCTGCAATTAATCAAGGCCAGGTGGATGGAATTTGAAGACACTCCTAATGTGAACAAGAATTCTCTACCGAATCATGCTGGAAGCAGTGGATTAGAAAAACACTAGCAATGGAATGTTTGGGGAATCTGAAAGCATCAATGGTCCAGCATGGGTGCGGAAATGATAGCATGAATTTTGAAGAACTGAAATTTTGGTCATGGTGTTGTTCTACATCATCTTTGAGTTCACCGGTACAGAACATTTAGGGAGGAGGCTAACCTAGTAATAGATTCGCCAAAATAGAGGAATGAAGCCTGCCTTTTTATTGCTTTTTGTTTAATGCTTTTGAATAAGACTTTCTCTGTCAATGAGCTTTTATTGTGAAATAAGATCATGTGCTTTCCTGTGTTTATATCACACTCTTCTTTGTTGTTATTACATGTAAATAACATTTTGAGCACAACTTTTGCTCACAAAACTATAACACAAAGAATCCTTTGGTGTTTTCCTTTCTTCCAAAACCATACATAATCTCATATGTTTTCAAAGATATTTTTTGGGACCTCCAAAGTGAGTACAAAAACAAAAATCATGTTGGTATTTGTCCAAAACAAATGCATTATGGAAATTCAAGTGATTCCTTAGATAGGTAAACATATACCTAGAAAACTTGAAAGAAAAAGACAAAACAAAAACAAAGAAAACAGAAACCCCATGAGGTGACTCAAAAGTTGAGTTTTAGTTGACTGAATAAATCACTTGGCATATGCACATGAAAGCAAGACCTATCGATCCTCAATGCATGAGTTTGAGATGAGGAAAGACCATCTTTAATAAATCCTTTCACAAGGCTGAAATATATCCTTTGCATTCCCATTTTGAGCCTATTATATTTTTGAAAATAACCTTGGTTGGGATCACACCCCACACTAGGGGGGCAAATGCGAAAGAAGAAGAAGAAAAAAAACTCAATGATCAAAGTTGCCCTCGCAAAGTTAGGGCATGATAAAGAAAATCAAAAGGATCCAAACAATTTGAGCTTCTCACACAAACAACTGAGGTGATTATGCTCAACCAAACAAAAATGAAGAAAATAAAGAGAAAGAGCTCACTCCCGGCATTAGGGGGCATGACAAACCATTTTGGAAAGAAATTCCAAAGACAAAACGGTCAGGGAATAAGCACAAGTAATCCGTAGTCTTGAAATCCCTTAAACACCTTTTGAGCCTGTAAAATATCTTTTTCTTTGTAACCAATAGCCAAAGCCTACATTACGTACCTAATAAAGTCCTTTTAGATCAAAGGCAAACAATCTGGATCGGTCGACAGTGCTTTCTCGTGCGGGTCAATTCATTATTCATGCAAACAAAATAAATGCTTTAAACCGATTTGGTTCTCAATAACCCTCAAATTGACATTTAAACCTTTTGTGACCAACCAGATGTCACTTCATCTTTAACCCAAAAGCAAAATAAAAGCTTTCATCACTTCAATAAACTTGTCTATAGGAATTGCTTGAATTTTTTAGAACAAGCTTATTTTGAACCAATGTCAAAATGATTTTTGTGGTTGGAATAACTTGGAAGTTCCAAAAATTTTGCATGAAAACATTTCATTATACAAAAAACTCAAACTTACGTTCACATATCCTCACCCCAAAGTAAACCGAATTGAACACTTGGAGGGCATGATCAAGCTGGGGGCAATCAAAAACATATGATAGGGATGGCTCCACGATTCCTTTTCTAAGGAAAATGTCGGGCAAAATTGGCAACCTTTGAGATAAAGGGTGAAGGACAAAGATGAATGCTGGCATCAAACCCTTCCTAGAGGTCAAGATCATAAAATATGACTTGAGTAAGCAAGAATGAAAAAGCCATCGAAGTTTACTACCAACACTCCAACTTTTGAGAAAAGAAAGACACCATGAAGAAATGGGGGCTTATATTTCTCAGGTAAGTATACATGCATATCAATCATAATGCATTGCTTTCAACATTTCAACAAATTGTTAATCCATCATCAAACTCTTAGGTAGTGCATTTTTTAACCCTACCTTTTTTTCCTTTTGAGTGCGCCTTTGTGCCCTCACCTCCTTTTCAGTGCCCCTTTGAGCCCTCACCATTTGGGTAGTGCGTTTTCTAACCCTACCTTCTTCCGAGTGTGCCTTTGAGCCCTCACCCATTTTAGGTAGGTCACCCATTATAATTTGACCATTTCTTCATGTTTTTTTATCTGGGTTGGTCACCCATTACAATGAGACCATTCCTCCACCTGGGTAGGTCACCCATTACAACACGAACACTCTTCTTTTTTTTTTTTCATTTGGGTAGGTCACCCATTACAATTCGACCATTTTCCATGTTTTTTTTATCTGGGTAGGTCACCCATTACAAATGAGACCATTCCTCCACCTGGGTAGGTCACCCATTACAACACAACCACTCTTTCTTTTTTCCATTTGGGTAGGTTACCTATTACAACTCGACCATTCTCCATGTTTTTTTTTTATCTGGGTAGGTTACCCATTACAATGAGACCATTCCTTCACTTGGATAGGTCACCAATTACAACTCGACCCCTCTTTCTTTTTCCTATTTTTTAGGTAGGTCACCCATTACAATTCGACCCTTCTCCATGTTTTTATCTGGGTAGGTCACCCATTACAATGAGATCATTCCTCCATCTGGGTAGATCACCCATTACAATATGACCACTATTCCTTTTTTCCATTTGGGTAGGTCACTCATTACAATTTGACCATTCTCCATTTTGTTTTATCTGGGTAGGTCACCCATTACAACGAGACCATTCCTCCACCTGGGTAGGTCACCCATTACAACACGACCACTCTTCCTTTTTTCCATTTGGGTAGGTCACTCATTACACTTCGACCATTCTCCATGTTTTTTTATTTGGGTACCTCCACTTAGGTAGGTCATCAATTACAACACGACCACTCTTTTTTTTTCATCTAGGTAGGTCACCCATTACAATTCGATCACTTTGAGTGTGCTTAGGCAGGTCACCCATGAAAATAGTCCAGGGTAAGTGTGAGTGCGTGGGCAGGTCGCACGTGAAAATAGACCATCTTTCTTAAAAAAACAAAGGGTTTGAACACACAGGATTTTGGTTCTGGTTAAAGGGGATTCACGAAAGGAATCTCAGTTTAGCCCAACCACACAACATTTGGTTCTGGTTAAATGGGATTGGTGAAAGGAATCTCAATTTAGCCCAACCACACAACATTTGGTTCTGGTTAAAGGGGATTGACGAAAGGAATCTTAGTTTAGCCCAGCCACACAGGATTTTGGTTTTGGTTAAAGGGGATTGCCGAAACGAATCTCAGTTTAGCCCAACCACACATTATTTGGTTCTGGTTAAAGGGGAAAGGAATCTCAGTTTATCCCAATTACACAGGATTTTGGTTCTAGTCAAAGGGGATTGGCGAAAGGACTCTCAGTTTAGCCCAACCACACACAATTTTGGTTCTGGTTAAAGGGGATTGGCGAAAGGAATCTCAATTTAGCCCAATAACACAGGTTTTTTGGTTCTAGTTAAAGGGGATTGACGAAAAGAATCTTAGTTTAGCCCAACCACACAAGATTTTTGGTTCTGGTTAAAGGGGATTGGCGAAAGGAATCTCAGTTTAGCCCAACCACACATGTTTTTTGGTTCTGGTTAAAGGGGATCAGCGAAAGGGATCTCAATTTAGCCAAACCACACACAGGACTTTGGGTCCGGTTGAAGTTTCAGGTCAATCAAATTTTGAGAAGACCGGTTTTTGAAGACCATTTTTGTTTATCTTTACAACACTTACTACGCAAAATCTTTACTCCGTAAGCATTGTAAAGAGGGGGGCAACTGTTGTAACCTATTTTTGGGTCCCCACTCAAAAAAGAAGAAAATACAAAATAATAATAATAATAATAATAATAATAATAATAAATATATGTTCGAAAAAACCTAAAAAATAATAACAATGAAAAAAGGATGCCAAAGCGCTCAAAAAATGGTTAAAAATTGGTTGAGAAGGTTCAAAAATACAAAGATTGAAATTTGACAGTATTTTGTTGACTGATGAGAGCCCTGTTGACAAAGAAAATTCAATTTGAGGAAGAAAAGTCCAAAATCAGATGTTTATGGACTCAATTAAGTTTTAGTGAAGGTTTAATTGAATTTATGAAGGGTTTGATTGCAAGAAAAATTAATTTTGGAGTTAATTTGGGATTTAATTGGAAGAAATTAAAGTTTTGGGGTCAAATTATAATTTTTGAGAGTTAATTTGGTCAAATCAAGGGCTTAATTGCATAAATATTGAAGTTTGATAGCCAATTAGGAACTGAATTGAAGAAATTCGAGACCAAGGACCAAAAAGCAAAACGCTCGCAAATTCAAAGCCTAGTTTTGAATCTGACGCGTTTTGGCGCCAATTCCCATTTAAATGAAACCACACGTTTTGGGAAAAACGACGTCGTTTCATACGTTTTTTTTTTTAAGATAAAGCAAAAACAGTGTCATTTTGAACTGCACCATATGTCTTCTTCTTCCCCTAGACGGGCGAGGCAAGGGAAGAAGTAGATTTTCTTCCCCCAGCTTTCCCCGACTTTCTTCTTCTAAAAAGCATAAAAAAGAAGCCGGCATAACCCCACAGTTTCCATGTGTTGGAAGGGCCGTAGCATTGTGGCTGCCCCAGGCATGTCCCTCCCCTATTTTGCCTATAAAAACAGAAGGGGTAGAACAAAAAGGGAGGACGAGAAAAAACAGAAGAGAGAGGGCAGAGAAGAGAAGAGAAAAGAAAGGGGGAAGGCCGAAAGAAAAAAAAGGAAGCAGAGAAGAGAACGAAAAACAGAGGAGAGAGAGAGAGAAGAAAAACAACATCGCCAGCCACCGCGAACCACCTGCGCCTCCGCCTGGAACCACCGCCACTGCTAGCTGTCACTGACGACTGAGGCTTCTCCAGGTAGACCCTTCACCCCTTTGCTTTCGTCTCTTCCCTCACCATGCAGGACGTGTATGGTGCTCGTCTCTGCAGGCGAGGTGAAGCTGGTTACTATGCTTATGCATAGTAACCAGCTGATGTGGGCTACGTTGAGCCTAGCCCATGGATCTTGGGCCGAGTCCGGCCCAGCAAAAAAAATGTATGTTTAAATTTTTTGTGATTTTCCTGCGTGTATTGTTTTACACCGTTTTGTTTAATCTTAGTCATTTTTTTTTGTCATTTCATAAAAATACAAATCCGGTATTAAAATACCTGGTTTTCATCAAAACTTTCAAAAATACAAAGAAAAATTAAAAAAGAAAAAAGAAAAAATGTTTTTGTGCATACGGCCAAGTGTCTCAACGCTAAAAAATCATATTGTGTTTTTCATACACCAGAAAACAATGTTTTAGCATGCATTTTGGCTTTAATAACCAGTTTATTAAAGTTATCGCACCCGACATCACGACGGCTCTAAAATTAATTCTAGATTGTGAAAAAGAATAGATTATCTAGCATTTGGTTCTTTAAGGGGAAAAGGTCTTATTTGAGGAGTCGCCACCTAGTATTATGGTCACTAGGAACCCTAACTGGTCAATAGAGATTCTATGGCTTGGGATTGGTTACGTAAAAGGAAAGATATTATCACCCCTTAAACGTTCTGCCTGAGGCGGACTGTATTGTTGGTTTTGTCTTAAATTGCTAAATGTTTATTAGTTCATGCAATGATAATTTGCTTATAACATTCCTGACTCTGACGTCAGTGAATAAATAAAAATAAATTTATTTTTAAGCATGCACATATTTTTTTTTTATTTTTCTAGCTCAATAAAATAAAATACAACGAATAAATATAAATTTAAACCGGTATTTTTATTACTGACACTGGTGTCAGTGAATAAACCAATAAATTTACATTATTTTTATTCATGCATACACATTTTTTATTTATTTTTTATTTTTTCTATTTTTTTTATTTTTTTATTTTTTTATTTTTTTCTATATTTTTTTGGGGCTGGCCCCAGCTTAGCCCACATGGGCTGGGCTAGACCCAGCCCAGCCCAGCCCAGCCGGTCAGTGGCCCAAGCCAGTGACCGGTTGGTACATAAAGCACGCGTGAATTAAATCACGCGTGCATGTGCAAGTAAAGAGAGTGAATTAAAATGAAAAGCAGGGGATGTGAAGCCTACTTACCTGGTTCTGGAAACACCGAAGGCAGGGTGCAACGATGGTTATGGTCACGGTGGCTTTCCTTTGCTTAGGTTCTTCCCTTCTACTTGTCTCCTCCTGCCTTTTATGCTCACTGTTTTTTCTGCATTTTTTTCCTGTGTTCCTCTATTTTCTCAGTTCTTAAGATGAAGGAATTTAAAAGATGACGATGTCGGTTCTCTCGGGTGATTCTTCCTTTTCTGCTTGTTTTTTTTTTTTGTTTTCTTGCTCTGTTTTATTCTGTGTTATGCTTGAATTCTGGGACTTAACCAAAGCTGGGTTTAGTCCTCTGTTTCCTTCCTTTGGTGTTTGTTTTCTCCCCCCTGAGTCTACTTCATTTCCTCTGTTATGTCTCTGTACGTTTGGTGTGTTGAGCCTGTGCTCTAGGGAGAGGGGAAATTGGAATCCCCTAAGCTGGAGTTCTGAAGGAGGGCCAGCAATCTCTCCGGCCTGTTTCAACGTTTCTTCCTTTTCTATTTCTGCTTGTTTATTTCTGGTCCCCTCTATTCGTGGCTCTTTTTTTTTCTTTCGTTTCTGTGATCCCCCTCCTTTTCTGGGTTTATTTCTCTATTTTTATACCCCTCTGTGTTTTTTGTTTCTGTCTTCGGGTTCGGGTCCTTCCTCTATTCTGGGTCTCCTTTTCTCTTAGTTTTTTCCCTTTTCGATCGCTCACAGTTTTTCTTTCCCCCTTTGTGCATGGCCTTTCTCTAGCTTTTATAGAGCCAGAGAATGCCATGCGGTCACCTCCACATAATGAGGTGACCGACCATTTGCAGGAGTGATGAGGGAATGAGGATCGTGCAGTGTCCGTTTCTTGTTTGAAGAAGATGAACAGTGTCCCTTGAAACGGCGCTGTTTTGAGATGTGAAATGGCCATTTGCATTTTGGCCCTTGAATGTTTGAAAGTTTTACAACTAAGCCCCTAGTTAAATTATAATTGGACCCCTGCATTTTAGCACCATTTTCAAGCTAGTCCTTGGATTTTAAGTTTTGCAATTTAGACCCCAATTAAAACCCCAAACTTTGATATTTCTTCAATTAAGTCCATGATTTCATTAATTAAATTAATTCCAAGCCAATTAAGTCCAAAAACTTATCAATTCTCCAATTAAACCCTTGATTGGATTAATTAAATTAATTCCAAGCTCAATTAAGTCTCAAAACTAATCAATTCTCTAATTAAACCCTTAATTAGATTAATTAGATTAATTTCAAAGTTTAATTAAACCCCAAAACTTCCAATCATGTTGCCCTTAACCCAAATTTTAATTCATTCTTCATTTATTTTATTTTTACTTGTTTTTCATCATTATTTTTTTTATCATCATTTTTTATCCTTTTCAGTAAATAAAATAATAAAAATAAAAATAAAAATGGTCAAAATTTTGGTTATGACAAAAGTCAGGAGAACATTGGCCAAAATTTCAAAAACAACAAAAAATTTATTTTGTTTTGTTTTAATATCAGAGATTACGAATTTATACATAAAACGTATTCCCGATAAAAAAAAGGTATTTTCTTTTTGACAACATAGAATCGTTAGGTTTTTACCCGATAAGATAAGGATCTCCTTAGAGAGGAGGGGTTTTCTTGAACCATAGACAGACTGACAATTAGAAACCACAACACGACATTAGATTTTATTAGATAACAAAACAATGCAGCTTACCTTAGGTAGGGTGTAGTTGGGGTGCTAATACCTTCCCTTTACGGAACCAGTCTCCGTACCCGATCTCTGGGATTAGTTAGGGTTCCTAGTGACCAGAATATTAGGTGGCGACTCTCATTCCATATTTTACTGATAAGAGACAAGAATTCCTTGTCTTTTCATTTTTTCCTGATAGAGATAGACCATTAAACCATTTTCCTTGAGAGTGGTGGACGATAGTCGCGACACCGCACACATATGACACAACTACTTACCTAAAATCTTTGAAAGACTACTTAGTATTTCTTATTTCTCATAAAAAAGTTGGCAACTCTTTTTTTTTTATCCCTATCAATCCTTATAGTTCGTCGAGGTGTCCCTTGCAATAATTAGTAGCATGTTTCTTGAATAAAAAACAACAATAATTAAAATAAAGATTTTTAAAAAAACTTAATCATTTGAAATAAGTTGAAATAATGTGTCTAACCCCATCTTGTTATTAATTCTATCCCTTTATTATTTTCCAACTAGATGATTGTTATGCCACATATCTTTGGATAAATTAGAAATTAAAGGGTGCGAGGAGCATATCTATCATCTTCGATGATTATAGAAAATTGTCATCTTATAATCTTTAATCATTACATTTTTCTAGTATGATAAGCTCATGTCTATTCCTAATGGCTTAAATAAAAGATTGCATTCTCTTGTCCAATTAGAAAGAAATCTTCCAGTGTTTGATTTTGAGTTAATTTCATGAGGATTTCTTTTGTGGCCTCAACCAATTGAATGAATTATGGATCAATGGTTTCTTAAAGGTTTTGAGAGGCATTTCCAACGCTTGAGTGGATTCCAACAAGGCATAGGATGAAGGCCTCCTTGTTTTGCTTTGGCTTCAAGGTTTTTTGTCATTTTAATTCCAATCAACTATTTTATTCTAAGGTGATCTCACTTAGAATATCAGCAATAATAGCTTCATTTCCTTTTCTTCCCATATCAAATTTGTGTTGAAGATTAATCTAGATCTCTTCAGAGCACCTTCTATTTCTAGAATCTTCTCCACTATTCTACACGTTATTAATATTGAAGATCAATCTAGAATTTTCACATACTTTCCAAGCGATCTTGTTCTAGAAAATATCCATAAAGGTATATGCTAAATTTTACCCAGCTAACTCTAGAGTTTTTTTAGAAAAAGAATTTGGTCATACAAGAAGAAGAATCTAGACTTGTTTCACCGATATAACAAGCCAATAAATACTAGGGGCTAGTTTTGTTTTGGGTGTGTCCAACAAGAGAAAAAGAAGTATGGGTGTAGAAAAGAATGACATGTGTTTAAGTGTAATTAAAAAGAGAAAATGAGAGTGTGTTCCATAAAAGTGGGTGAGGAAAAAAAGATATATATTGAATGGTGTGAGAAATGTTATTAAAAAATTGTATTGTGTGTGATTGTGAAACATTGTTAATTATGTGTGTTGTACATGTATCACTAATTAATAAAAGTCTAGTGTGTTTTGTTTAGCTACCCTTATGTCCTAAAGATATAATAATTAGTATTAGAGTTATTATCTAGTATTCACACCTAACAATTGGTATTATAACCTGATGGTCTTAGAGCCTAATAGTCAAGGGACACGCGTCAGAGCTAGTGGTCAGGGACCATATTAGAATTGCTAGTGGAAGTGTATAATCAGGGATTATGAAGTTTATAGGTTAAGGGCCTATCAGAGTTTGCAGTTAGGGACCATCTTTCTATTTTGCCGATCATGGATCATAATTATTGAATAATTATTAAAGAAGGCTTTGCTTGTTTGCAGTTAGGGACTACAAAAGTATTTTTGGTCCAGGATCAAATTGTTTTACAAAATATTATAAAAGTATCAAGTATTCATGAATATTTTGATTGGCATCATTAATAAGTTGAACAACCATAACTATAACACATGGTCGACTTGTATACAATTTTACTTGGAAGGCCATCTCTTTGAGAAATCACCAAGGTAGTGATACCACACCACCTCAGAAAATAAATTATCACCACTAAATGATTATATTATCTACTCAACAACATCTAAGGATAATGCCTAGTGACTATTCAATTATCCTAGGTTGGTATATGGATAATAAAAACACAAATACATGGTCAAATTGCTAGGAAAAATATGATGGTTTGAAAATATTTTGCACATAATAAAGTTATGTGCGAAGTAAAATCATTATCCATTCGGTCAATATCTAAGGATAATGTCCAATGACAGTTCATTTATCCTGAGTTGATTTATGATAATAAAACCTTTAATATGCAACAAAACCAAATCATTCTCCAAGCAAAAGAAAAATATATACACAGTTAACCCATAAAATTTTCAATAAGACCCAACAATTTTGCATCGGATAAATCCGTTGCAAATCATCCTCCCAACCCTATAGTGAGATATTGATTCCATCCTTATTCCACTTTGAAAAATAAATTCCTCGCGACTTCATACACTAGGGTTGCCATACAATGGTGTGGACCCTAACACTTCAAGTATCTTTTCACAATACATATAAAAACCAATGACATGTTAAAGCTTGTCCAAGATAAATAATAAATTGTGTTAGGGATTAAAAAATACCTTTGAAAGCTACTGGAGTTGGAAAAAAATCAACTAGAACTAGATTGGGTAGCGATGGCATGTAGGAATCACGTCCTAGTGCATGGACTATGTTGAAGGATTGTGGTGCATGTGTTTTACACTCCAACACCAAACATGAAAAAATAGGCAGATATGAAAGCTTGTTTTGGGTGGAGGTGTTTTGGTTGTTTCTCTTAGAAAATAAAAGTTGTAATCAGTGGTTGAAATGGTGGTTTATAGGTTATTTATATGGAAAAAATATATTAGTTTCAGCAGATATGTGGGGTACTCACAATCAGGTATTATGATGTTCATAAGTCAGGGACTATCAAAGTTGGTGGTCACAGACCACGTTAAAGTTGCTAGCTGAAGTGCATGTGAAGTTCATAGGTTAGGGACCTATCAGAGCTTGCGGTCATAGACCATCATTCTATTTTTCCGATCAAGGATCGAAATTATTGAAGAATTATTAAAGAAGGCTTTGTTTGTTTGAAGTTGGGGACTACAAAAGTGTTTTTGGTCTGGGATTAAATTGCTTGATAGAATATTATAAAAGTATCAAGTAGTCATGGAAATTTTGATGGGCATCATTAAGAAGTTAAACAACCACAACTATAGCACATGGTTAACTTGGATACTATCTTACTTGGAATGGCATGATCTTTGGGAGATCACCAAGGTAGCAATACCAGACCACCTCATGAAACAAATGATCAATTACTAAAGAAATGAAAGGTTCAAACAGGAAAAACAATGTTTATTATTAAAGTTTCAATAGACGAAGATATGTTGGAACACATCAGGAATGCCACTACACCTAAAATTGATTGGGATACTTTTGTCACTTTGTTCTTTAATAAAAATGAAATTCTTCTACAAAATATTTAAAGAGAATTGATGCCAGTCAAACAAAATGACTTGATAATTAATCAAAATTTTACAAAAGTAAAATCCATTTGTTGTGAAATTTTTGAGTTAGATCCACGATCTAAGATAAGTGAAGATAGAATGAGAAGAATAATTATTCATAGTCTAAGACCTGAGTTTTGTGGTTTCACCACCATAATTAGAGGATGGATAGTTCAACCTTCTATTGAAGATTTAGAAAATTTATTAGCCAATTAGGAAACTCTAGTCAAACAAATGGGTGGAATTTCACTAAAAGAAGATGAAATGACTATCTTTAGTAATTACAGAAGAGATCGGCCAAGAGGTCAATACTTTATAAATTTGAAAGAAAACATAAAAGATGGTAATTCAATAAAGCAACAAGGTATCAGTCTAAGGCTAAGAATAGCTCATCAAAATAAAGGCAACTTACGTAAAGAGTGATATGGTGGACCGATTCAATGCCATGATAAATGTTTCAATTACGGTAGACAAGGTCATTATACTTGAGACTGTGGTGTAAGGAAAAGAATATGGAAGGAAACATAGCATCATCATATAAGCTAACTTAGGAAATCGACAGTGAATAAGAATAGGACATTAAAACATCATATGCTTTAATGATATTAGTTGATAAAGGATTTTTACCATAATGTTCACCAAAAAGTATTGAATGGTTCAATATAGAGGTAATTGAAGAAGAAAATGAGTTATTATAAGTAAAAAAAATTGGTGGAAATTAATCCATTTGATTCAAAGATAATGAAGGGCTACATATGCCCCACTAGCAAGGAGTTGGAGGAAAAATGTCTTTTACAAATTGGTGAGAAATACGAAGCTCATGAAGAAATAATAACTATTATGGAAGATGCATTGAATTCTCAAGTCTTTGTCAAAGAAAAGCAAGAAATGAAGTCAATGATATGTGAGGAGGTGTCGAGAAGTATCGAGTGACAAGAAGTGACAAGAGAAGAATTTCTCACATTGAAGCATTGCGAGATAAGAAAGTTAGAAGAGTAACCTCATGATATTTGTAAATAGGAATATAAGGTTAAGGAACAACTAGAAAAGTTGATAGAAAAATACAAGGTTCTTCTATTAATTTAAGAGTTAATACAACAACACAAATTAGATTTTGATAAAACATTTGGTTTGGTGGCAAAGATTATCCACCTATATGATATTTGTAAATAGGAATATAAGGTTAAGGAACAACTAGAAAAGTTGATAGAAAAATACAAGGTTCTTCTATTAATTTAAGAGTTAATACAACAACACAAATTAGATTTTGATAAAACATTTGGTTTGGTGGCAAAGATTATCCACCTATATGTATCATGTTTACTGGTGGTAAACAAGTACTTGAAGCTTTGGTAGAGGAATGTGAGGAATGCTTTCCTACTTGAGAGAATGTCATGAAGGTTAAATGGGTGAAGAACTTTCCAAAAATGGATAAAATGAAAATGATTTGAAGATAAAAAAAATTAAAAAATCTAGATTAAAGTGAAGTGTTGAAGATCAATCAAGTATTTTTAGAGCACCTTCAATCTCTAGAATCTTCTCCAGTTTTTTTCATATTAGTAATATTATAGATCAATCCAAAATTTTCACAAGCTTTTTGATACGAACTAGCCCACCAACACAAATGATCAACTAGAGGTGCTAATTGGGTCAATCACCAGGTTAAGGGATATTAAGTTAAAAGAGGCACTGGATGAGATTTTTCAACATATTTGGGCCAAGGATGACTTCAAAGAGGCTATAACACATATGAGTCATCTTATAATCAACTTAATCCAAGTGTAAAAAGGACTCAATTCTTCCACAACACGGGTTTAGGGTTGACATCATGATGACAACCTTGTTTTGAACAATTAATCATAACATTACAAATATATTCTGGCAGAATATTTTAGGAGTTTCCATATTCTACAAAGAAACAAAGGAGCATGTGCTATTGAAAAGTATACATGCTTATTTAGGAGGTTAAAGTTGGTTTTAGGCTGATTTTTTCTAATGTATAATTTTACGCTAATAAGTATAATTTTAAATCTAACCATTAGATCAATCTAAAATTTACTTGAAGTTCTCGGAGATCATTTTTTATATTAAGATGAAATCTTAGAACAATCAGACATTAAAAAGGCCTTGTAAGAGGTCCATAAGCTATTGTGAGAGTATCACATTATTTTCCTACTTGATTTAAAATTATTTTTCTTATTTGGACTAGTATTGTTTTATTATTTTTTAAACTTGTTTAGAATATTTTTTTGCCTATTATAAATAGGATTATTTAGCCTGTATTAGGTTTTTTTTATAGGCTTTGATTTCAGAATAATATTGCTTGTGTGTGTGAAGTATTATCTCAGTCTTTGGTTCTCTAAATAACTTGTTCAATTTATTAAGAAATAACTATCTTCGTAATGTTTATCTTATACTTTTTGTTCATGGATTGGTATTTATTGGGTGGAGGTTCATTCCAATAGCATTAGTGCTTTGGTTTATGTAATCTCTACGTCACTCTCTTATCAAACCTGATTGTTTGCTTTTCTAGGATTTGTTGTTCTTGCATGTGGGTTACATAACCACATGACCATAAGGTTTGTATTATTTAGTATTAGAGCTTGACTTTATTTATTAGGTTATATTCTTTTGTATTTCTTTTTTGTTTTTCTTGTTCCGTGTGTTGAAACTCGTTATTTTCAATCTCCATCTATTCCTCTTAAGTTGCGCCAACAACTATCTTACAAAAAAAAGTATTTTTTTATTTCATTATTGTCACTACGTATATTAGTAACATAAAAAAAATCGTTTAAACAAAGACGTTATAGATTTTGTCGCAGAAACTAAAATAAGGTGAAATTGGATCAAACCACATCAAAATTACTTAAAAATTTATTTTCTTGTTATTTGGAGTCTAATCATACACACTGTGTATTGACACAAATCAAACATGTTTTGTATATTCCAGATTTAGGTTTAGTTTATACGAAGCAAGTTTGATTTGCATCAACCATTGAAACTTGCTTTACTACTATTGAAATTGATTTGGGCAATATAATAAAATGTTATTTGGGATATTTGAGTGTTAATCAAGTAATTTTTATAATATTTTCTTCTGATTTTTTTTTCATGTTTTAAAAAAATCCATATCTCGTATGAATTTGCTTGCTAGTCATGAAATTGTAATCATAGTCTTGTCTTTACTTGTTTTTATATATTTATTGCTTCTTTTTTACTTTTACAAATAAAAACTATGTTGCTCTTTTTTGTTGTGTTGATTTCAGTTCCGTAAAAGTAAAAAAGAAGGTGAGGCGAGAGAAAAAAAAAAGTATATCAAGAATATTAAAGTAAAACCTATTATTTATATGAAACATGAGAGGTGTAAGGATATTTTTGCTACTAAAAATTGTTTTGTAGATTTAAAATGTCTTAAGAAAAAAGAGATGCACCACTTTTTATGGAGAATATCAACCTAAAACTTCATATTCAAGGTCTAGTTGTTGAAGATTTTCAACTTAGTGCTTAGTAATATGCAAGAATTGTTGGATAGAGAAGAGATAAAATATAAAAATTATGATGGATAAAGAAATGGGGTTAATCAAAAGGGTAACCATGACAGGAGACCCATATAATATGTAAACCATAACTTGGATGATTTTAAAGATGAGGATTATGATATGGGAGATTATGATTTTGAGTATGTGATGGTATGTCATGGAGATAATTTTTAGCAGCTTAAGGGCTGAAGGGATGATGAGTTTAGATACAGGGGCCTATTCAACCGTAGAAGGGATTTTCAAAACTATAGAAATCGTGAAGATGTGGAAATTCTTAGTTTTCTAGGTAAAAAAATAATCCTACGGATTATTTGGAGTAGGAAAAGAAAGTGAATTAGATTTTTTATTGCTATAGTTATTTTAAGTAGAAAAAGGTGAAACTTGTGGTGATTGGATTTGTTGATTATATAATTATTTGGTAGAATCAAATTGTGACTTCTATGAGGAGCAATAAAGAGAGACCTATTGATACATGGGGTGATATAAAGGCTTTGATGATAAATCAATTTGTTTCTAATCATTATTATAGGGAGCTTTATCAAAAACTACATGGTTTGAGTTAAGGTTCTAAGTCTATGGAGGATTACCATAAAGAGATAAAGATAGTGATGATTCAGACTGATATAGTAATATAGACTTACAATATTATACGGAGTTGGAGGACATGGTTCATATAACAAGGAAGGTGGAGAGACAAATTAAGAAGAAGGGTAGCTCATGGCTATAATTCAATTTGGCTTCATCTTCCTCTAATTGAAGGCTGAATATGAAGAGAGAAAAGGGGCAAGAGAAAAGGGTTGCCCAATCTAAGCCCTTTGTGCTTGTTAAGGTCGAACCACCTTAAGGCTAGAAAAGAGACTCCAATGGATGCTAAAGGTAAACTCAAAACTCGGTGTACTCATAACTGTGATATAAAATGTTTTGATGTTCAGAGGTTGAAAACAATGTTTCTCAGTATCTAAATAAAAGATTTATGATTTTGAAAGACCATGGAGAGATAAAGTCTAAAAGTGATAGATATAATGATGATGAGGTGCCACCTTTGAAGGATTGTAGTGATGTCAAGATTCCATACCCGATTGAGGTGGAGGTCTTGGTTCCAAGGCATGAATTTAATGTGCAAGTTAAATCATTCAAATATCTCAAAATCCACTTGACTATTTCTTAATGTTGTTTTCTCGGATTACTCATGTTTATGCTTAAAGCTCCCACTGCATATACAATGTCTAGTTTTATACAGACCATGGCATATATGATTGTTGATACATTAAAGAACTTTACTCGTATACATCCTTGCATTTTTTTGTCTTTCATGATTGTTCCTTGGTTAGTCTGAAATGACTAGCCAAAAGTTGTTTATTGTTTGTAAAGCTCCTTTTTCAATTACTTTTCTTGTGAAAGCTTCAGGTAACTATTCCTTCTCTGATGATTCTCATATAAAGTATTTAATTTATTTTTTTTCTATCTTAGATCCTACAATGAGCATACATCTACATACAATAGTAAAATGATGTAAGAGTTGTCAAAATTCTTCACATGGCAGCAATGATTTACCTGTAGTCTTATGAATCCATTGTTGTACATAAAATTGTCAAACTTCTTATATCGTAGTCGACTCTAGGAGCTTGTTTCAAGCCATACAAGATTGTTTTTGAGTTTGCAAACTAGATTCTCCTTTCCCTTTACTGAGAATCCTCGTGATTGATTAATACAGATATCTTTCTTCAAATCTCCATGAAGGAAAGTAGTCTTCACATCTAAATGTTTAAGATGCAAATATTATATAGTTATAATTCCCAGTACAAATTTGATTGTTATTAGCTTCACCATTGAAGAAAAGATATGTGTAATTGATTCTTTCTTTCTGTCGAAATCCGTTCTTACCAAGTTTGACATTGAATCTTTTACTACCATCATATTCAGTCTTCACTTTTAAACCTACTTGTTGTGCAAAGCTTACTTTCTTGCAAGTAGTTTAGTTAGCTCCCTTGTTTGATTACCTAATAAATTAAGAACTAATCTCATCTGTCATATTCAACTCTCACTTACTTGACTCTTCATCTCGCAAGGCTTCATTAGAACTCTTTGGCTTGCTATTATCTATCAACAGGATTTATTTTAGTGATTTGAGAAACACTATTGACATCTAATAATCCAATAAGATCTCACAATTATTGCTGCTGTATATGGCTCCACTTGTGAATCAGTATTTTCTTTGTCAAGATCATTGTTATGCACAATCCTCTTCGCAGTATCATACACATCAACTACCTTGATTGCCTGTGCTCATAGTATAAACCTACTGGAATATGCAGCATCCTTGCCTTTGTACATCACCTTCTAATTGAAAATGACATTTTTACTTCTGATTATTTTTTGATTTTCTTCATTTCAAAATTGATATCCAAACTCATCGGTGTCATATCCAATAAATATACATTTTCTAGACTTTGGATTAAGCTTGCTTATGGCTTCAAAGTCTAGAAGATCATAAACAACATAACCAAATACTTTCAAATATGAAAGATTTACCTCCCTTCCTATCGAGACCTCTTCTAGAATTAAAAAATTCAAAGGAACAAAAGGTCCTCAATTGATCAAGTAGACTGTAGGTTAAACTATTTTAGTCTACAGGATTTGAGGTAAACCAAAATGAAATCTCATGCTTCTAAATCATTCATTGATGGTTCATTCATGCGCCCAGCAACACCATTATGTTGTTGTATGCTTGAAATGGTCTTCTCCATCAATATATTCATCTTTATTGTCTAACCTTGGACACTTTAGCTTTAGTTTTGTTTCAGTCTCCATAATAGCTTTTTATTTTTCAATGTAAAAAATAATTTTCAATAAATTTTAATTATAAAAAATAAATTTTAATCATAAAAATGAGTGGTCTCCACTTTAAATTTAGCGTCAGATATACCTATTAACCATGCCTTATTGAAACAAATTCTAACAACAAATACTTCTACATATATAGTCCTCCATCAAAACAAATAACCTGCGTGGGTGAAGCCACAACAATCTTCACCAGGTGGGTGAAGCCATCAAAGCAACTTCACAAGGGTCCTTCTGCTCTGCAAAGACTTGTATGATTTACTAATTCAATCACGAGCTTCAAGATTGGAAAGCTAATTGTTCACATATAGGGTTTCTGGAGCATCTAAAATAAGCATAAAAAATAACATTTTGATGCTCATTTGCATTCCAAGTACTGTACATTTTCTGAAGGAAAAGATTTTGCATTGAATAACACTTCAGAAATGAAGTTGGATTGGGATATTTTACTACACCCACTGGCAAGTTTCTTTATCATGGTTGCTCCTCCATCTGTGATTTCAAATCAGGAGCAGCATCACCGCTGTAGAAGGATTACATTTTACCTCCGTTGGGATTGCAGCCCAAACAAAAGAAGGTCAAAATTTATTTATTTTTATTTTAAATTTATTTTTTTATATTTATATATTATAATGTTGATATAAAAAATAAACTTTTAAAAAAATATTATTTTAATAAATTAA
>Ga0325410_1001330_pt1 | contig 27179 bp, 16 predicted proteins | sample PopdelMetagenome_16_FD_206182 | JGI IMG/M metagenome (GOLD analysis project Ga0325410, IMG submission 206182) | Populus deltoides microbial communities from Bellville, Georgia, United States - Xylem-PdIQD-R3 | ecosystem: Host-associated > Plants > Phyllosphere > Stem > Wood/Secondary xylem...
GTGTTGTTATTACTACTAAGTCGTTGTCTTCCTTCATGAAAGGAGATTAGTGTATGAGTTTAGTTCAACTTAAGTTAGATTTAGTTGGGGTTTCTAATTTAGGTTTAAATCTATTATAGTTGGTTTGGATAGTTGGTAAATGATGTGTTAAAGTGACTGTTAGTTTGAATGGTGAGAGAGGTTTGACTAGAGCAAGTTTATGGCTTATGGTTTATGGTGCATGGCTTGACTGAGTTTATGGCTATAATAGTTTAGTGGCGGAACAAGGTTGGTGCTAGTTTGAAGGTGTTGGTTCGATATATGTATGACTTGATTTTGTAATAGGTAAATGATGTGTTAAAGTGGTTATTGGTTTGAATGGTGAGAGAGGTTCGATTAGAGTAAGCTAGATGGAAAAAAAAGAGAAAAAAAAAAGAAGGTAAGGGAGAAAATAAATAAAGAAGAAAAAAAGAGGAAAAGAAATATAAAAATGGAGTTGGAAGAGAGGAAAAATGTTATTTTTTTAAGAGTTTTTTATTTTTATTTTATGGATGATGACTTTTTTTTTTCTTAGAATGATTATAAATTAGGCTATTTATAAGTAAGGAATTAGGTTCACCCTTCATTTTATAGTATTTAGATTGCAATTTAAGGGATCCTAGTATAGATTTTAGGATTGTGCGGGGATAGGATTAGAAAAGCAAGTGTAAGGTATCTCTTTCTTACTATATATTTATCTCTTTTTTTTTACAATTATTTTTTTTCACCCCCTCTCATTTTTCATTTTGATACTTCTTGTTTTTCACTCATTTTTCCTCATCTTTATTTTCTCTTCCATTTTTATTTTTTTATGATTGCTTATTGCCTATCTTAAAATAATAATATATAAAAATATTAAAAATCTTCAAAATCCATGAAATAGTAATCTTTTTTTTAAAAGATAGAGCTTTTCAATAAAAAAAAAAATACATTGTTTTAAAGATTTTTTGAAAGTTTCAAAAAAATCTTTGAAAAAGTGGGGGATAAAAAATGGATTATAACATTATTTTTTTTTAATGATTTGATGGGGTTATTTTGTTTGTTTTAGCAAATCGGTTGATGGGTTTTTGAATATTTGCTAATGGTTGGTGAATGATGATTTGAGTAGGAGGAAAAGAAAAAGGAAGAAGTGTAAAGATGTCGAAGAAATAGTGTAAAGTAGTAGTAAAGACTAGCACAAATACATAAGAAAAACGTTAGTTATACTTTAGTGTTGGGTAATTTTTGTCAAATAAATGGTAATTGAGCTGAAATGTCAAGCCCGGTGCTTGGATGAGTTTTTCCGAAGGGGGTTTTTGAATCCAATTTCAAATTTGGAGATAGGACACCGCCACTTTTGGTAGTTGCAGTGACAGTGACCTGGTGATAAAGGCAAGTTGAGCAATTATGAGAAATTTTTAGATTAAATCCTTATACATCTCAAGAGAATTCTTGGAATAAAAATTATATTTTTGGTTAATTTGGATTGAAAGACTTTTCAGTATACTGCAAAATCTACATCTTTTTCTTTAAGGGGGATAGTGGGGACTGCAGGATCTTACGCTACGTCTCCTCAGTGTCTTACGGATCTAGCAAATAGTATGCGCCTGGCGATTCACAGCTGAATAAAAAGGCCACTCTCATAATTCCCTTTATATTCTTCTTCCTGCTTTTTTCTGATCCAAATTTCCATATCGCCCGTGCTCTCTTTTGTCTTCGTTAGTACATCTGATGGGGTTTCGTTCAAACCCTAGATTTATCATCTTAGTCGTAGCTGCTGCTGTTTTGCTTCTACTGTTGTCCTTATCTCACACCGCCGCTGCACAGGTCTCTCTCTTTATTTTTGATTTTTTTTAATCTATTTCTTCTACTTTTCAGTTTAAGATGTTAATAAATGCGTGATGTTGTTTATTTATTTATTATAGGAAAATGAGGGAGATGAATCAAGATCCTTTCAAGACCTGGGCCGCCGTGGCATGGTATTCACCATCACCATCATATGCTACTTTGTTTGGTCATATACTCATTTTCTTTTTAATGGATGGGTGGATGCAGGTCGTTAGAAATGGAGGTGATGCCAAATCTGCTGGTAATGGTCTTAAATTGGAATCGGGGCTTGGAATTTTTGATGCTTTCTTTGCCAGCTTGTCAATGATTTTGGTCAGCGAGGTAATTGGGCTCTCGCTCTCTACTGCTGTCTTTTTTTGGATTGATGCTTGACCTAATCTTCTTAACTTTTCTCTGCTTTAATTTGATTTTGTTATATGTTTCTATTGCTTGACTATTACGGTGCGTGCTAGATTGGTGATGAGACTTTTATAATAGCAGCTCTTATGGCAATGCGACACCCTAAATCTACTGTGTTATCGGGTGCTCTCACCGCCTTGATTGTCATGACAGTAAGCTGCCCTTTTTTATTTTTATTTTTTTTGTTTCAGCAGTTTCTACTTCAGCCAAAGAACCCTTACCTTCTCCAACTTTGTTTTCTCTCTCCCTCTCCTTTCTTTCTTCTGACACTGCAAGGCATTGAATGGAATGGTCCAGCCAGCAACTACACTGAACTTTTCTTATTCTCAATGTTGGTGAAGCTTAAAGCTGTTGTGCATGTCATTTAGGTACTTTCTACTGGACTAGGTAGAATCGTGCCAAATTTAATTTCAAGGAAGCATACAAATAGTGCAGCCACCGGTATGTACTATATAAATTAACACTTATCCAGTGCAGCCAAATTTCTTGTTTTCTAGAAAATGCCTTCCATGCTATCCTATTCATCATTTACAATTGCTGCTATTTCTTTGAAATCCAAAGTATTCTTCATGGGAAGATTTAAATACTTTACTACAGAATTGGGATGTATTAAAATAATCAGTGCACCGTCTTTGTTTTTTAAATGCATTCACTTGGGACACTATTATAGCATATAAAAATATGTATGGCAGGATCAATAGTGGGAAATTGTGGAGCTTGATGGGGCGAGGATGCCATCTAGGCACTCCATCAAGAAATGTGTCATCAATGTACTGTTTCTTTGCTATCAGCCACTTAAATAGAATCATTTTCTATAGTCTTATAATCATGAGAAATATTGGAGGAAAAACTATCGTTTTGATTTTAAATGGTTGCAAATCTTGCTTGGTTTCACTCGTTGGACTCTCATGATGTGTAATATGTGGACGAGAGCTGGATATTTTTGTGTTTTGTCTACTTGTGGAAAACTTCCAGTTTTATGAAAAAACGTTTTCCACAAGTACATGATCTTTGTAGTACCAAAACGTTACCTCCACAAAAATCCTATAAATGACTGGAATAAGGAGCTTGGTGCCTTCCTTGTAATAATATATAGGAATTAAACCACAGTGAATTTTCCACAAGAACAAAAATAAATTCATATTTACTTGATGAATCTTCACATCACGAAGTTTGAACACAATCATCTTTGTGGTTTAATTCTGTTTGTAGAAAGTGCTACAAGTAAATTCCTTGAAAATTCCTTGAAAGTGCTACAAGTAACTTCAATGAAAAGTATATCTTCAAATAATTCTGTTTGAAATTGCAGCCCTTTTTTGTCCCTATACTTTGTATATATCTTAGAATTCTCAGAGTCGACTATAGTTGAATAAATGTTTTAAGGGGACCTCTGTCAGTTGTATGGTCAAGGACATGTAGTGTCCTACAGGTTGCATCGCTCTGAATCTACAATTAGTGTCAATAAAATGTAGTAGTCATAGTTTGACTTTTGACTTCATATTTCGCATTCACATGGTAAATGAAGTTGGCTTATCTTATTTGTGTTAGAATCAGGTTAAATATGAAAACTCACAACTGTTTTCTTTCCATATGCAGTTCTTTATGCATTTTTTGGCCTGCGGCTACTTTACATTGCCTGGAGATCGGATTCAAAATCATCACAGAAAAAAGAAATGGAAGAAGTATATCTTTATTGCTCTTAAATCTGTCTATTCACCTGTTACATGTCTACTTGGAATATACATTTTCTTCCATTGCTGCAAGTATATAAAATCTCCTGCTAAACAAAAGAGAGTTCTAGATTCTTGTTGGTTCTTTATCTCTCATTTCAGGTTTTGGATGTCTCTTTGGATGAGTAATTGATGGTAGAATGGTTAGCATGTTTAATCTGCAGAGTTGTATGCCTTCACCTCCTCCCCTCTCCCTAGTGTTTTGGGCTTTGAGTGCACCAGTGAACTGTTCCCTTATTTATTATTACTATAATCAATTGGCTTAGCCAATTTGCTATTAAATACCTGAACATCATCAGCCTTTTGATCCAACATTCTTTTTTTGGTGAAAGTCAATATTGCCTTGTTTTTGCCCAGTTTTATGTCTCTCTAAAAGTTCCTTGTGTCTTTGGGTCATGAACCTTTTGTATTTTTTTTTCGTAAGATATGGTTTATGTATGTAAATTATGTAGTTATATTAATGTGAGGTTCCTAGCATGATTGTGATCTCTTTTGAAAGAAATCCTGGAGGTATTTATTGAAGCTTCAATTTCAATTTGCTCCTCCCTGCATCAACCTCCCTGAGCTGGTATTACCTTTATCTTGAATTGTGTATTGTGTGTTCAGGTAGAAGAAAAGCTTGAGGCTGGCCAAGGGAAAACATCCTTCCGCCGTTACTTTTCAAGATTTTGCACACCAATATTTTTGGAAGTATGTGTAACTTGTCATTCTTATTCTGCATTTTGGTCTCATGAAGGATTTCAGATTCTTTATTTTGTGACATGGTGTTGGGATTTGCAATGCCAAATCCTTTTGCCATTCTGTATTTAAGTACAATGATAACTGTGTAAGGTTATGTTTGTTTAGATATTTCTATTATGATTCTACTGTTAGCATCTCAGCGGAAGCATGTGTGTTTTTTCTATGCAGTCATTTATTTTAACTTTTTTAGCTGAGTGGGGAGACCGTAGCCAGATTGCTACAATTGCTGTAAGTTCATGTTCTGATTCTTAATATTTTTATCAAGATTTTTTTGGCATGGCTTAGTCATACTTCCATCCTTGCCTTGCAAAATTTTATTTCTCCTTTTCTTCTTGTGCCGACTCGTCATTTTGAGTGCTCTGTTTCCCTTTCATATGCTGTGAATTATGATTTTACTCCATAATGATTGCTGCAATAGGATTTTGGGCCTTATATTTTGTAGTAGAGATAATTTTATTGAGAAAGGAAATTCAATATAGTATGAAAATGGAGGATATATCATCCTTCCTAAGAACAAGAAAATATCTCAATCAAATGAAGTTCTCCTATCTTTCTGTGCTCTAAGGATACTTTAGTGATGCCCATGGTAGAGTGCCCTAAATTCAAAACCACTGTAAAGGTAAATGTTGAACTTCGGTGCCAGTTTTTATGTATCTTTGACTTGAATTTGCATATACTATGGTTGCTGTTACAGGCTTATCATTGGAGAAAATCTCATAAACCAAACCATCATACCTGATGGTGTGTCTTGATTATATTGGTACCATGTATGGGCTTTGATACACCTCTCACCATGCCATGTTAAATTTCCCATGTGATGTGAAACTTTGTCTTCCGATTTTGGCTGCATAGCTTAAAAGCAATTAGATAACTTTCTTTTAGGATGGTGTGCACAGCCGCTAGCTCCCACCAACCTAATCATCTACACGAAAACAGTAGATGAAGCAGCAACATTTTTGGCATAAGAATTTAGGTAGTTTTTGGTGTTGTGATAACAGTTATTTTTTGTTTGGAAATGCATTAAAATAATTTTTTTAAAAAAATTATTTTTGATATCAGCATATTAAAACGATAAAAATTTTTTTTTTAAAAAAATAAATTTAAAATTTTGTAAAAATTTAGTCTTGTAGGGATGTCTGAACTGCCTAGTTTTGCGGACAGAGTTCGGAGTTCTTGCAATGAGAATTTTTAAGCATATCTTCCTGGATGTAATAGGATCATGGGTTTGTGCATGTTAGGTTTCTTGAGAGTCCCGCCTAAATTTAGTGATGTTTATACCAGTGAAGTCTTGTGTAATTGAAAATTTATATATATAGAAAAATTAATTCGTGTAGGCAAATTGTCGAGTACCCTTAAATTGTGTGCTCCTTATTTGCTATGTTTATTGCCACTTGCCTAACATTTTGCAGCAGAACCAAGGTTTGTCATCACAAGATCCCTGGCTTTTAGTCTTCAAATGCCAACACCCACTATTCACGTGATTTCAATTTTCATGGTTCTTCGGTTGTGCCTATTCTATCTATATGATTCTTTAAGCATCTGGCTTGCATGTGTTCGTGAAATAGTTTGAACACTCACAGGAATTCTTGAACACAAAAGCAGCTGTGAAGATTTTGCACGAAAAATCAACATGGCTCCCGTAATTAAGATGCCTGCTGTTTTCTTTACTTGGCTAGATTGATTTGAATGGTGAAATACTGTGATTAGGAAGCAATTGTGTTCTCTGTTTTTATTTTCCAGGGACGGATGCCATTGTTTTGATAGGATACTGAACATGATTTATCTTCTTCTTGATGGGTTTTTATATTTCTCAAGAACTCGGAATGATCTCAAATTGCGATGCTGTAGAATATGTTATTATATAATATTTTGACAAGAATGTCTGGCTCCTGCAGCTGGCAACACACAAAAATGCCATCGGCGTAGCTGTGGGGGCTACTTTGGGACATACCATCTGCACCTCCCTGGCAGTGGTTGGTGGAAGCCTTCTGGCGTCTAAGATCTCTCAAGGGACAGTTGCAACCATTGGAGGCTTACTTTTCCTTTGCTTTTCCTTGTCGTCTTATTTCTATCCTCCTCTATAACAGCTGTTTATAACCTACTGTAATTAAATTAAAATTAAAATTAAATGAAGTATAAGTGAAGTTTAATTAATAAATAAGTTGAATTTATATGTTTTGAAGAGATAGAATTCAATTTATTTTGTTTTTTATATTATTTTTGTTCTCATTTATTGTCGGTCTTTAAAAAAAAAAAAAAAGAGAACGAATATTATGAGGAAACTAGTTTTAATACCTAAAGGTGCATGAGTCATATATTCTGCAGAACATTGATCGAACTTAAAGGTGCATGAATCATGTATTCTGCAGAACATAATTCTTGCCAAGATAACCACATTATAGTGGGTATAGTTTAGTGGTAAAAGGAACAAAAAATTAGTGGTAAAAGTAACAAAAAGAAAAGCAATTATTGGAGTGAGATAGTCATAGTTGGAAAGAGGATTCAGCTCTTCTTTCTCTGATTCAAAACTGTGTTTTCATAATTTGTTAACAATTTAATATTTATAATGTTTTAGTGTATGTTCATACCTATTATGTGGATATATCAAGAAAGTTGTATGGTCTAATAAAGCTACTATGAAATGAAATATAATATTTACTCATGGGTGGGTCCCCAAAAGGGGCATTTTAATAAGGTTGATTTCCTGCTTTTGCAATTAGTTTTTTTTTTTTTTAAAGAGAATATTAAATGAATTTAATTGAGATATGGGTGGAATATAATGAAATAAATCTAGTGCTAATAAAAAGAAAAGAATAAAAAAAATTATCTTTCCTATATACTTTCTAAGGTTCCGTTGCTACAACTTAGGGAATATGTGTGTGTGTGTTTTGTGGCCAGCCATTTAGGGAAGAAAGAAAAGAAAGAAATTTATGAAAAAAAGAGAGAAATTTATGATAAAAAAAGAGAAATCTTGTGAGATCATGATAGTTTCTACATCATCTCTTAGAAAAACCATATTTAGGATTGATTAAGTGAGATTAAGGAATAGAAAGTAAGGTTTTAGAGAGAGAACGTAAATAAGTTGAAGAAAGAAGAGGAAAGCTTGGGAAAGTTTCATTTAGCTAGTATTTGGAGAGGAAAATCTTGGTAAGGTGGCCTAAGCTCATTTTAATAGGTCATTGAGAAGTTTCATTGATTTTTATGAAATTTTTAATTATATAAATTAGGGTTCATGACTGAGAATTTAAGGGTTTTGTAAATAAGTGTTAGAAATGCTAAAACATGTAGAAAAAAAGTGTTATATATGTAAAATTGATGTTATTAAGAAGAAAACATGGTGAGGATTTGAGTGGAGGTGGTCGACTAAGTGTAGAAAAAAAAAGTATTTTTTTGATGTTTATGTGTTAATATTGTAAGGAATTAGTGTAAAGTTTATTTTTGAGATTATTTGAAAGGGATTAGATCATGTTATCAATTTTGGTTAACATATTGGAATGTTTGTTCATTATAGTATTGGAATGAATAAAAATATATAAATGAGTGTGTTGTGTTTAAATAATAGTTTTGTAATGTAGAAATTGTAATTTGAACTATGATAAAATTTAAGAAAAACATTAGAAAGGAAATGAAAGAAAAAAGTCTTATGGCCTTATACGTATACAAAATGAGGGGAGAATTTAAAATGAAGTAGTAATTGAATCTGATTATTTGAGAGTAGATATAATAAAGAAAGGATAATGATTATTTATAGGTGAATAATATTTAGTATACTTGGGGTTAGTTGAAGAAATGATAAATATGACTTTGAAGATGAATTGTATGGTGGGATGTAAGTTAAAGGAATAGTGGTATGTTATAAAATGATAAAAAATTAATTTATGGTACCTTTTTTGGATTCAGAAGAGGCACCAAGAGTGACATCTTCTGCAAATAGAGGAACATGCTCAGCTAGACTTATCTTTTAATTATATAATTTATTTATTGAAATTACATTAGATTTGATAATTTTTATTGAAACAAAATTGTGTGGTATATGAAGTGGGAAAAAAGAAAACAAAATAGAAAAGAATAAAGAAATGAGCTAGAAATAACAAAGGTTGTGTTCGGAAAATTGGTTATGTGAAGGAAGTCAAGGATGGTGTTGCTACTGTTGATGAATGATAGCTAATAATCTGTTGCTTCAATCATTGAATGGAAGCCGTTGTTTGTTATTTTCATTGTTGAATAGAAGCCACTGTTTGTTGTTTCTATTGTTGAATGAAAACTCTCGTTATGTTTTTTTCATTGTTGAATGAAAGTCAATGTTCATATCTCCTAGTGTTACTATGAATCTGTATGAGTGGGTAATGGTGACTATGAGACTTGAAATTGAAAAATAGTATGGTAGTTGATATTATAATTAAATAGAAATTTTGGATATTTATAACATAATAATTAATGATGTTTTTGAGTTGGTCAAATTGTTTATGCATGTTAGAGTAAATTTATAAATTGCAGTATTAAATTATTTATTTTTTTGATGTATTTTTTTGCAGGGCCATCATACACTATAGGGAAGGGCTGATATAGCTATTAGGATTAGACTATTATATTAGGTATAATCTTGTACTTGTATGCTTTTTATGTATAGTTAATATGATCTTTTATTTATCCTACACTTAAATCTTTTGTAAACTTATGTTTTTAGTTTTCATGTTACTATAGAAGAATTACTTCTGGTTCATATTGGAAAACTAAATTTGTGTGATAATATTGAGAAATATTGATGTTGATGTGTGATAAGGTTCATGATGTTTCGACTAATATAGTGGTGGAGTTAGTTGTGTTGTGTATGAAGTGATCGATAATTTGGTATGGTGTAGGTACAGGGAAAACTCTGATGAAATTTTAGTAAAATAAATAACATGACCATTTGTATATAAAACAAATTGACCCTAATTTCATTGTATATGTATCATGTATGGATACAATTGTGCTAAAGATTAGGACGGTACATGCATGTACTGAAAATTCCCCTTTTCTTGTAGGATAAATTCATATTTTAGTAGCTAACCTCGAATTTAAGAAATTGTGGTTGCTACTAGGCTCAACCAATGTTATAACAATATAATCTCCATTTTTCCTAAAGAAGCGCATGGTTTGTGGTGCTGCATTTCCTGAAATAACAAGAAAACTAATTTCAAGAATGTTCTCTTCCTATTCTATGTTACTCACATCCAACGATTCATCAATGGAAGGAAAGATTCCTTCTCTAAAAAATAACTTCTTATAAAGATGGCTCAGAGAAAATTTTTCATCACAATTGAAGCATAATCCATGCGTCCTTCTTTCTTGTAACTCTGTCGGGCTCAGTTTGATAGGGTCTTTTAAGGTTCCATGTACCCCCTTCTTTTGGTCATACGAACGAGACTCATATAGTTGTGCAAGACCAATAACAATAGATAAGGAAATTGGATTTCATACTTGCACATAAACTCGTATTGCTTCTTTTAATCCACAAACAGAGCACCAAACTTGTTGTTCCTCGGATAAATGGCTAGCTCGATGTAACAATTGATCAAACTCCATTTGGTAATCGTGGATGCTTCCTGTTTGCTTAAGCTTGGTGAGATCCCCAAAAACATTTTGGTATTTTGAAGGTTAATAAAAATGTAATTCGTAATTGAAAACCTCCTAATTGAAATCTTCCTATCGATGTTTGAAATGTTGACACCATAATTGGATATTACTATCTAAGTGGTAACCATCCATGAAAAGTTTCTTTGCCTTTTTTATGTGTTAAAACTCAAAAAATTGCTCCACTTGACAGATCCACCTGGTTGGATCTTTCGTGCTATCATAGTATGGAAAGTCCAACTTTATGATTTTAGGTATGAGGGAGCCTCCTCCCAAGTGGCTACGATGAGGCTTATGAGAGGACCCGACATCATCATGTCCTCCACCATGCGTAAAGGAAACATGCTCTCTATATGCTTCAAGAGGTGTTCTTCAGTAGCCTTCATTGATTGTTATAGTTCCTTTTGGCCCACAACTAATGAGCCTAATTTGTTCTTCATTTTTTCAAGGTGGTCGTCAGATATGTTATGCTCTGATACCAAGTTTCCTATCAATACCATCAATCAAGGTCTCTAACATCAATATTTTTTTTTTTCTAAAAGTCAAGAAGATCAATGTGCCAATAAATTCAAAAAAGAGTTACAAACACAAATAAAGACTAAGTCAAAAAGTTGAAGATGATTATAGACCAAGATATATGATCTCACAACACATGTTATAAATCGTTTGAGTTTAATAACTTTATTTTTTTGAATAAATTCTTTATTAAATTAAACTCCAATAAAAATAGAAACGCCCAAGAAATATATTGAATAAAATTCAAGGAAAAAAATTATATTATGTAGGATTGAACAAAAAGAATACCTATTAGTATTAAAAAACAAATGTTACAATCTTATTTGAATTTGAAAACCAAGTAAAAATTAAACTATATTTTATTAAAAAATCACAAAAACTTTTTTAATTTAGTTATTTTAATCAATCTCACTTAAAATTGAATGCCTAGTAGTTCGAACACCCCCCACACAAGTTTAAATAAAAAAATATTATCAGACACCTAGGTTTAGGTGGCCCAACACGTTTGAACCATTAAAAGAAAAGGCAATGCGCATGATCCTACAAGGCTAGGCCTGCACAACTAACCTTTCTTTTTTTTTTTTGTGTGAAAAAAAAGCAAATGATATGTTGTCTAGTTATCCAATTTCGACCACTAGAAAGGTGGTTGAAAAATTGGGCTATTGTTTGGATCCAAAAATTTATTTTAATACTTTTTTTTCATCTAAGAACACTTAATAAACATTATTATAATATCAATAAACCAACTCATCAATACAAACATTTCTAAATTGGTAAAAAACTAGAAAATAAAATAAAAATATCTGTCTTTAAAAACCAATCTACTTTTTTTTTTTTTGCAAGATGGAGGATACAAAACATCTCTATAAAAACTTTTCGTTAAATGAAATTTGTTGATACCAAAAACAACTTCTTTTTTATCACCAGAATGTAGCCATTTGATGACTTTATCTCCTCCATATTTTTTTAACAACTTTCTCTTCTATCAAACATATAAACCAAAATTAAACAAAATAGTGTTTTAAACCAAAACAAAAAAGTATCAAACTATAGGAACAAAAACAATATTTGCCAAACTCTTATGGAAAACAAAATGCAAAAGGCAATAGACAATGGATTTATAATAAATAATTCTTTGCTTCATTCTCAAATTTGGTCCCAAATTTTCATTTTTTCATAGTCATTAAAATCAAAATCGAGCATGTATTCAATGTCAAATGTTTTTCTTGACATCACAATAACCATATGAAAAGAAACCAAAATAAATTATAAAATCTAATTCCAAGACAATGCAAAACTTAGAAGAAAAAAAGCTTGATTAACATAGTTAAGAAATTGATAAAAAATATATTATTAATCCAAAGCAAATCCTCTCACATGATACAATTCCTTCTATAGTGAAAATCACCTTTTAAATTTCTTTCTAATTTAATAAGACTATTTTTAAGAGCTCTCCTCGTAGTTTAACTTTTAAGTTTCTTTAATAATCTAATAAACTTACTAAAAAAGTACATTAATAATTACAAAAAAACTAATGGGTATGGCATTTTCACTGTTCTCCAAGAGAGAAAACACTGTGGATTGTAATAGTGTTCCAAAATATTTTCTCTTGTTTTTGGTCTTTAGATTTTTTCATTTTAGTCACTTGATTTTTTTTCCAATTTGTTCTTTTAACGTTGTATTTATTTAGATTTAAACTTGGTGGTTTGTTTTGATTGCCTAGGTTAGGGAACTTTACGATGTTGAAAAAATATTTTGTGGATTGGTTGATACTTTGATAAAATTATATGAAATTTTATTTATTTAAAGCAGTTAAAGCTTTTGAGATTGAGTTTGAAGATTGGATAAATACATAACCCCTTTTTTAACTAGCATTAGACACTAAATTGAATAGGTAGAGAAAGATATTTAAACCTTTTCTTATCACTTGATTTTTTTTATTAATTTGATTTTTTCACATTGAGTTTTTTGGGGTTGGACTTAATGGTTTGTTTTGGTTTTCTAGATATAGGGATATCACGATGTCGAGGAAAAACACAAGGTAGCGATTAATGCTCGTCTCACAAAATAAAAATAAATTTTACTGATATAAATAATTAAGTCTTAAGGGATCAAATTTAAAGTTAAAATAAAAAAAGAACTAAATTGAACGGCCAAAGAGGGAATAACTAGCTTATGCAATGCACACACCAACATGTGAGAAGCGTCACCATGTTGTAAAGGTGCATTCGATCTCTTTCGACCTTAAAAGGTGGTGTTTCACAATGTCTCTTGAATTTTCTTGATGATGGCTACAAGGTGTGGTGGCTCATGGTGGATTATATGTGGTGGTGTTTTGCCAATGTTCCATTTTTTCTTCCTCTTCCATTTATCTCTCTTCATCTCGAGTCTCGTGGTATGATTTATTATTTTTTAAGTCAATTTTGGTCCTTATTTTTTTTACTTATGTTTGTTTTTTTTTCTTTGGGTTATTTTTTTGACTAAATTATTTTTTTAATTTCATCATTTTTTTAATTAGAGATTGAGCTTCATAATTATTTTTTAATTTATTTTTATGGGATAATCAGGGTCCTATGACTCAAGTCATCCTTTTTTGTTCTATTTATTTTTAAAAATTGAATGTTTTTTTTTCTCGTTTTTATCCTAAGACATTGGGTTGATAAGAAATTGAGCTGTATAATTTATTTTTATTTACTTTCTATGGGGTTTTTATGGTCTCATCATCCAAGTTGTGTATTTTACAATATTGACTTAAATCGATTCAATATGTTACCGTTTCAATATTTAAAAACAATATTGTTCAATATGTCACCAACTCCATATTTGAAAATGATGTCATCCAAAATGCATTAGGTTTTTAGTTCATGATTAGATTTTCTTTTTACTACTACAAACCACTTAAGCAACTCATTTTTTTTTAACTTTTTAAAAATATTGATCCGACTCACGGCGTAGCATAGACCAATAATTTAGTTTTATTTGCTCTGTATATGCCAATAAACTTAGTAACTCTCATAAAAGAATCTCTATTCATTAGGTGATGTTCTAGAAATAGTTTTATATTATTTTATAACATATTTTCTCAAATCAAGACCATTTGAACCTAAAAATTGCATAGGCTTCCACATTATAATGTGTTGATTTGTTTTATTTTTAATTTAATTAAATAGTAGGAGTTATGAGAATTGAACTAAATAGTAGGAGTTATGAAAAAAATAAAAGGAGGATTGATCTGTCTTAACCTAGAAAAAAACCCAAGTAAAAAACTCTACATTTTTGGAATTTTTTTGAGGTCAAAACGATATCATTTTAATCTTATATATATATATATATATATAAGAGCTAACCCTCTCAACCTATGACTTAAGTCTTGTCCTAGATCTAGTTTTAAAATTATGATAATAACAATTTTTATCTTTATATGCTATTGTTATCCTTATATGTCTTAGCTAGATAATTTTTAAATTAAGAGTTTTTATATGAATATTTTAGAATAAAAAATATTGTCTCTGAAAGCCTGTAATTTTTTGTATCTTTTATTTTGAAAATATAAAAATTCACTGTAGAATTATCATAAAAATAAATTTATTTTAATATTCTTATCCATATTTTTTTAACCGTATATATTTTTTATCCTCACTATCTTCATATCTTCGAAACCAAATTTTAACACTACCACATGTGTGTGGGTGATTTTAAAGTCCATGCATGTTAAATCTTCATTGTCTCTTTATCCTTCACCACCACAATTCTCAAACTTCAAATCGACCAGCCGACAACATGGGAACTTGTTATTGTGACTGTGGACATCGGATACCTCTCAAGACATCATGGATCAAGGAGAACTATGGCAGGAGGTTCTTCATTTGACAACCTTATAGGACCATGCATGAGGCCCTAACTATTTCCGAATAGAATATGACAAGTAGATTCATGAAAGCAGCTACACACGTGTATACTTTGCGGCTAGCATTTCTACAACAATAACATTAGAGGAAAATTCCATGCCGGATTCTTCTTGGACGGAGAGTGCTGCAATACGAAGCAGGAAATGCCATAAAGATACCAACTTATATTCTTACCTTAAGAGAAAAAAAGGGAACTTTGAAACTAGTGTCGGTACATTGTTTTTTTTTTTTTTTGGCACATGGTATTCAATACTTCAATCTTCATGGACATAGGTTCTAACTAGACAAATGCTATCTAGAGGTTGGATTAATAAACATAATATAATGTAGGTGAATTTTCCCTCAAGCATAACATAAAGTACTATCCAAAAGTTTCTAATATGGACAATAATTTAAATCTTGAGTTTTGCAAATTAGTAGGTAAAATGGTCTTTTCATGAGATTTATTAGGGATTATAAAATTAATCAGAAGTATTTAATAAATATAAATATTTTTTGGTACAGTAAAATAACTTAAATATATTTATAAACAAAAAATAAAATAAAAATAAACTAGCATCTAGGGCTTTTTAGTCTTTTTAATTTTACAAGCACATTGAAATGACTTAATTATCCTTTAAATAAAAAAAAAATATTATGCTTGTGCTAAGATAATTTTCTATTTAATAATTTAATAAATATAAATATCATTAAAAAATGTCAGACATGTACATGCAATGTGTTCTCTCGTGGGCAATGTTTTTTTAGACTTACAACAACCAAACATCACCTTCCACCCTGATGTTTGAATTATCATGGGAAACCCTACATGATAAGGTGGCATGTGTGTCTCACATGCCTCTGGCTTGGTGACTGTGGTCAATGTATTTTTTTTTCTTTTCTCGCTCTTCTTTAATTTCTCATCTTTTTATTCAAAATTTCAAAACAACCCTTCAATTTATTTTCCCTTAAGATTTGATCTTTATTTTTTTATTACTATTTATTTTATATGAAAAAATTTATAAAATTAGATTTTTTCCAATTTCATCCTCTAAATTTTTTATATATCAAATTTACTTCTCATTCTTTTAATTGTTATTCTTCAAAAGAAATTTGTGATTTAACCCTCCATTGATTTTTTTCCCATTAGATTTCATACTCATTGTTTTGATTGTTATTTTTTTTTTCACTTTGGTTAATTTTTTGAATTGATTTTTTTTATTCGATTTCATCCTTCAATATTAAACTTGTTTGAAATTAAGTTTATTGATTGAACTCAAATCCAGGATTAACTCAGGTTTGTGAGATTTGCTCAGGTTTGCTTATTATTTTATTAAACTTATGTTTTTTCGGTTCATCCTTTAACATTTATGTAATTAGAGATTGAGCTCTGATTTTTTTTCTCTATTGGGTTTTTCACTTATTTTAAAAATAATTTGGGTTTGACCATTTATCATCAATCAGCCTTTATTTTGTTTGCCCTCCATCTTTTCTCATTGCTCCCCTAAAATTATAGGTTGGTCCTTTTTATTAGTATTTCAGCTTCAACCCTTATTATATTTGACTTCTAGTTTTTGTTTTTTATCCTTTTGTAAAAGTTTTATTTGTTTTCTATTTAGTCATTCAATTCTAATTTTTGATATTGATATTTATTTTTTCAATTTGATCCTTATTCTTTTAATTTTTTTCCTTTGCTATTTTTTTAAAATTTTTATTGGTTTTCAATTTTATCCTTCAATCCAAGTTGATGTATTTTGTTTTCCAGTTTGGTACTCATTATTTTTTTTATTCTTTTGTTAAAGTTATTTTACTTTTCAATTTAACCATCCAATAAAAAATTTATAGTTAACCTCTAATTTATTTTTTATTTTAATTTTCACCATAATTCTTTTAATTACTCTTTTTTATTTTAGATCCTTTCGAGTAATTGATTTTTTTTCACCGAATTTTATTCTTTAGCATTTGATTTGATGGGGATTGAGTTTTATGATTTTTCCATATGTGATGCTTCTACTCTAATAACCCGAGTTACGGGTTTAAAAAATTAATACAGGTTAACCTTCTTTTTTGAATTATTTTCTATTTTAATTTCATTGTTCGATATTAGTTTTTTTTTTAAAATTGACTTTATAATTTTCTTCAATTTCTTTCTATCAGGTTATCTCGATCTCACGACCTGAGCAATGATGCAGATTACCTAGGTTTATTTGTCTATCATGCTATATTAGGTTAGCTTAAGTTGTTTTTTCTTTTCATTTTTTATCCAATTTCTTCATTTCAAAAGTTCTTTTTTCAAGTTATTGATCTTTTTTATATAGAAAATTTATTTGTTTATTTTTTTTGCCTATTTTTCTTCATCTAATTATATTAGAATTAATTTATTAAACCTGTTCGAGACTATAACTCGAGTCATTGGTTTTTTTTATTTTATTTCTTTGAAATACGCATGTTGCTCCTAAACATTGTTTTTATAAAAAAAGATGTAGACCGGCGGTATAACATGAGCCCACATCTAGTTATGGCTAAGGTTTGCACTTCATCTCAACCATTTTAGCCAGAATAGAAATCTAGTAAGATAATAGTTCATTTCAAAAGCATGAATTGTTTATAGGCCTTGAGCTAGTTATGAAGGGGGGTTGAACAAATAACACATGAATAATTTTATTTTTAAAGTATTAAACATGCAGTTTTTTTTTTGTTTGCAAGAGATGAAATTGGTGACTGATAATGTAATAATTCTTGCTATAACACCCCAAACTTTTTTTGCGGTTTTTCATCTTTCTAATTGTCATGTACATGAAAAATGAGGATTTTGTTTATATATATATATATATATATATATCACAAGATAGCCTCAAGCTTACCACTTACTACTTTCTCAACACGTAATAAAGATACACAATATTAAATACAAGATAATAAATTTACAATATCTTCTCATATATGTAATTTTCATAACAAGGCATTCATCCTTGTTTTTCATTATTTTTACAATCTATACATCATTGTTGGCTTAATAGACATACAATATTTCATTTCTATAATATTGACTAATTTTACAAACATTTCCTCAAAATAAAATAACGTTCAAAAGATCTGAACATGATCTCAAGATACCTTGGATGGAAAGGAAAAACACTTGTAGAACTCACAGAACCATAAAATAAGATTTTCAATATACAAAAATTCATCTCAACTGATCATTTTATCAATTATAGGAATAATATCACATAAGTATTCTTTCATAAAATTTGATGTTGATACCATGATTTCTATTACAATAATCATTTAAATCCTAATTCAACCACTTCCATAAAATCATCACAAATACTTTTAGTTCATAGTACAAAATGATTTTGAATTTAATTTCTCCTTTATTTACTCATGATCACATCTTGACTTAATTATTGATTTCATATTCATAATCCACTTCACTTATTTCCATGTCTTTAAATCCCTTTTTCAATCAACTAATTTTGTATGTTGATTTAGTCACTCGTGGTGTTTTTTCCGACATATTTACTTCTATTTGTTTATTTTGACATTCCTTGTGTCACTTATGACTAGTCAATATCACTTTTCAACTACAACATATAATATCTCAGTCAAAGCTCATCCATGTTATTTTTCATTCTCCATTAATACTCACACCCATTCATAGTTCATTTGTCTAATTTTCATCCTCAATTATTCATTATGCTATTTATAACTCATTTATATATTTTCATATTCAAATATTTATTTTGCCCATATATGACACATTTGTATATTTTTCATGCTCAATTATTCATTCGGCTCATTTTTATCCCCTCTATCTTTTTAAATCATTTTGTGTTTCAGTTTTGTTTTCATTATTCCTTTTCGATAATTGCATCTCATGTTTAACATTGATTGTGTACTCATCGAAATATTTTAGCAGTCGCAATTCATACTTGAGTCATTTTTCTTTTTCATTTAACCTTGTCAACATAGTCTGATTATGTCTTTTATGTCATAGCCTCCATCCAAATAATATATTTATATATATATATATATATATATATATATATATATATATATATATATATATTCAATCTTTATCCAAACGACTTACTTATTGTTTTATTAAGTTCACCCATTTCGGTCTATTTATAATTCACATGTTCTATGACGTTGTGATCAATTAAAATTTCAAGGTGGATGTCCATTGTTACGGTCAACTGCCAATATCTCTCTCTCTCTCTCTCTCTCTCTCTCTCTCACACACACACACACACACACACACACAACCACCATTGCAATCACTCTCAATCATATAACAATTATCGTCATTGCGGTAAGTTACAATTACATATTAGTTTCCGGCCTCGTAGGCATATTCACATGATAATATTATTCCTACCCCATGGGCAATATTCACATAATATATTACTCTTACCGCATAGACAATTTTCACATTATATATTTTTTTTGCCCTATAAGCAATATTCATATAATAATATTTTGTCATAATACACCCTTTTACAACATACAAATAATTTGATTGCATTCTAACTTTACAAAAGCAATTTAAACAATTAAAAAGGCAAGTAGGGCGATCCTTATCTTGAGTTCACAGTATACAAGCTCTTGAAAAGTCATGTATTACTCCACATACTTCTCTTACAACTCCCAAACAATTAAAACTAACATTCATACCACAAATATGAAGATTCATTCATATAATCTCCATATAAGACATCCCAACATTCCAAATCAATATCTATACACATTTCAAACATATTCGCTTTCTCACATTCTCCATAATCTCAATTTACCCAGTTTTATTCAGACACATCAAATTTACATTCTTTTCTTTCATATTAACACTTACTAACCAATTCACAACCCAACTAACTAACAACTTCACCCAACAAAATTAGTTTAACTAAATATACAAATTTCTCCAACTTATATACTTAAACTTTTCAAGTTTACATAACACTCAATCTCATCTTATTCAAAATCACCATCAAACACCTAAAATATTTAAGACAATGTACTTTGACTATTTTACCCTAGTTAACTTCTTAATTTATTATTCAAACACATTAATCTCCATACAAATCATATAATACACAACCCAATTCAACAAGTTACCATTATATTGGAAAAATCTCTATTTTTCATACATGGCACTTCATAATAATAATAATAATAATAATAATAATCTCTCTTACTTAAATTTTCAACATAACTCAATTTTCCATTTATGCTAACAATATTCTCAACCAATAATTTTACTTCAATTTATCTTAATTATATAATTAAATATTTCACAACTCATAAGCACAAAGATTTTCACACCATAATTTTTAAGTTTATGTCACAATATACAAACATTCATTTTAACAATAATTTCTCAAAACTTACAAATTAATCATTTAGTTAATTCAGTCAACATTTATAATTTATCTTAACTAATTTCCAAGCACTTTTATTTAAGATAATATGAATGCAACCCCCAGCCTAATTAGCTAATTCACATACAACTTGAACATTTTTCTCCATTTCATCACATATCTTAACTTATTATTCTATTTGATTCAATTAATTATTTACCTATCCCATGGTTGCAAAATTTATACTTACTCATTCTTACATATTACATAACATGCCAATCATTTATTCAGATTCAAATTCTAATTAAATTCCCATTTATAAAATCTTCACATTAACTAATAATATTCATTACTATAGAACATACAAACTTTTAATCTACCACTTTTTCCTCACACATATAGCACAAAACTTCACACTCTTAACAAAAAATCTTTCCCAAGTAAAGTTTCCTTATACTGACACTTTAGTTGTTTAGTTTATTCCCAAAAACCCTTCCTATATGACTAGACCTAATGTAAAATTTTTTTCCTTTAGTTTATTTTCAAAATTTTATATGTTTTCACTCTAGTTGTTTTCCTCTCTTATGCCATTTTCATAAGTTAACGCAAAACATTACATTTTCAAGCTTTATTTCTCATGCTTTCTAACCATTTTATGTTCAATTTTCATTTCATCACATTTTATACAAGATTTTTCCTCACTCCGACATACTAATAACCCTGCAATCTAACAATTATAAAAATTTCTTAGTCAATTTCAACACTTTTAAGAATTTAATTAGTATTCACAAAACACAAAACTCACCTTAATTACCAAAAGAACATACAATTTTCAATACTTTTCCCTACTTTCATAACATATGGTTTATGATCCCTACATAATCCTATAACACAACTTAGACTCTCAATCTACACCCTTATCATTCATCACTATATCACACATACACATCAAGTTAACATACAATTTTTCAAGATTCCACCCAATTCTCCCCGTTCACATAACTATTTTTTTCCAACACATACATGACAATATGCTAAACACCCATTCCATCAAACATTCTACTTCATTTAAAATTTCTAAGGTTTCCATATCAAACCATAAGCATTTCATTATCACATAATCACACAAAATCCCACATTACAACTTTTCCCAAACACATACAACATGAACTTTACATATTCACCCTAAAAAACCTTTCCTACACAAAATTACACAATACAAAAACATCTAATAAACATACAATACCATAAAATAAAACAAAATTCTCATTTCCCTAATTTTCCACCTTGGCCAACCATATGACAAGTTATTTGTCATTGCTTTCATTTAATTTTTCTTTTAATTTAATCATTCCCATCACTTTTTTCATGCCAAATAAACCTATAACTATCTAAATTTTTTTTTTTCACAAAATTTCTCCATGAACCTTAAAATTTACAAATTAGGGATTTCTTTCTCCCTAACCCAAAAGACAATTGAGAGTGAAATAAATAGAGGATTTGCCCTTTACCTTTGATACTTGAACCCAATTTGATGCTTTGTTGTCAATTCCATCATAATTATTTCTCCCTCTCTTCAAAATCACCACTTTCTCTCTCTAGTTTCACAATCCCAAACTCTCTAATTTCTCTACATGAATTGTTTTCCATACTAGTAGTTACCTAAAACCACACACCCATGACCAAGTTTAGAGAGAATAACAAGGGTTTTTGGAAGAAAATGCAGTGAAAAAATCAAACTTTTCTTCTCCATGGATGACAACAATTTTATAAAGGAGGATGAGGAAGCTTTCTTACTTTATTTATGAAAATTCCATTGCATTTAGTCCATGTGTTGTTTTATATAAACTACCCGGTCAATGATACTTTTACATACAACTTTATTATCCAATTCCATCAATATTTTTAAACTAATTTCCTAGAGAGTTTTTATCTCTAATCATAATAATTTTTTTTAGAACTTCCATCATTTTCAGTTATAAGTTATGCGATTATACACAAGGATTAAACTGGCAATTAACATTATTTGCTTGTAAAATCATAAATTTATTTATTTTTTTTGTTCTATTTCTGTAAATATTTTTCACTCAATTCATATAAACTCTTTCTTTAAAATAATTATTTTACCTGATTGGAGAGTTTACACAATTTATACTAGCTACCGTTTTGTGTACTGATTTATTATTTTATTTCATACGAGATCTAAGTAAATTCATTGGGGATTTCTCATCCTAGTCTTAATAATTTTTCCCTCCAAATTTATCATTTTTCAATTGAAAATTAATTTATTTAGCACTGGTTCACCAATTTTAGGTTTGGGGTTGACACTTACTGTAATAGTTTTTTATTTGATGTTCAGATAGGAAGACCTAATAGTTATATATAATACCGGAGAAGATATGAAATGGCCTTAAAAAAAAGAAAATTTTTTAGGCAATTTTATATAAGAGTGTTCAAAAGAGCCCAAGTTGCCTTCCATGGCCACTAAGTCCCCTAAAAAGTCTTAATACTACAAATAGTAATAGTGTATTTAATGTAGTTATCTTCGTCTTGATATCTCTTTCCTCCTCCTCTATGTTTGTATTTTGGTTTTTTATGTACTTGTAGGTAAATATTTTTTAATGTTTTTTAGGATTTCTTTAGGTCCATGGGATTCTCTCTTTATTTTTACTTTTCCATGTATAATATTCTCTCAACTTCATATGAATGATTGAAATAAATTATGTTCTAAATTTTTAAGATATGTTCTTCATAACTCATGTTGAAATCAACATAACATCCTTGCAGCTCGCTCTATAGCACATTTAGTAGCTTGAGTTGTTGAGCAATAAGAAATGTTTAAAATTTGTCATAAACCATAGTGAGCTACTTCTTTTACATTTTTTTTTATTCATTCTAGGATTTAGGTATGAGAATCTAAGAAAGAAGATCTTGGATTCAAATGAAATAAAAACAAAATGCTTATTGGAAAGTAACTTGTAAGAAAGGATGTTATAAAGAGGAATGTGTGAGATCTAAGATCGAAAGAAGTTTCCCACCTTTAAAGTGGAAGAAGTAGAGTCTTGTTGTTTAAATTGGTTTTCAATTTAATTAGATTGAAAGAAGAATAATATCCTTAAAACCATATTTTTAAAATGAATAAGTAAATAAATGAATGAGTAAAGAATAATACCCTTAAAATTATATTTTTAAAACTCGGCTCAGAAGGTCAACCCAAGTTGACCTAAAAAAAATTAGTATTATTTAGAAAAACAACTTAGCCATACAATTACCACCCACAAGTCCACGTAGTCAAACTCTTTGTATATATCTAATCTCTCTCATTAAGAAGAAGAAAATTATCATCTTCTTGGCAATGAAAGAAAGCACATGCTTCAGATTTAGATGAAATCTCTTTTGTGGCTTTCATGAATGTTGTTGCCTTTAAAGTTGTAATCTTTCACCAACCCAGTCAAATTCTATTCTTGGGTATCTTAGTATCTCTTATTTCTGTCTTGTTTTCTTCCTTTAATTTAATTAAGTATCACAAGCTTTGACAAAGAACATTGGTATTGGAAACCAATTCAATTTCTATTTAAATAAGTCAGGCTTATGGGCTCTCCAATCTCCATTCATTTGTAAAGTTTCAAGCTTTGGTGAGTGGTGTTTTCAATTCTATACTATACATATTCTTCATTGATGTTATCAAATTTCTCTTTTTTACTTGTTTTTTGTTTTGTTTTTGATAACTTTCATTGTTGTTGCTCTATTCTTATGAGAATTGAGATTTATTCCTTAAGCCATTTTCTCTTCAAATAAGTCAATGCTCTAGTTTTGAACGAATCATTCTAAGTCAATTCCTTAACCCATTTTCTCTTCAATCTAGACTAGTCCAAGTTCCAGGTTAATTTGTTGGGCCGAGTTTTATAACTATACTTAAGACATGGATAAAAATATTGGTCCAAGTCATAATATAAAGAATATCATAGAAAATAGGGTTAAATTGAAGACAATTTATATTCTATCATTTTTCTTCAAATAAAAAAAATATAATTGAAACAAATTTTATATTTTTTAAGTTGGAAAAATGTTCTGAATTTTTTTTTTAAAATGAACATGTTTTTTATTTTGTATTGGAGAAGAAAAACTGAAAAAAAAAAGAAAAAGGAAAATCGATTTATTTTTTACCAAACAGAGCCATGTTTTCCTGATCCCTTTTAAATTTAGTTTAATTTTAATGGGTGTTCATATTTATTTATTTTTGTGAAAAGACGCTAGCTATTTCAGAACCATGTTGTCACCGTTCGAAGAACATCATTTTCCCAACAAATTTGTTACTCTTATTCTAACAAAGAATCATGGTTTTCTTCTTTAGAATCAAGAGAAGGTGAAATTTGGTCTCCATGGCGAGCAGCTAATTTCAAATTTTACCGGAAAGATTGCTTAAGCTGCACGTACTAGCTACTACAAGTTTGGTGTAGAGTACAAATTAAGTAACAAAAGAAAAGCAAAAGATAGGGTTTTACGAAAATGGTATCTTGATGCATAAGAGTGGCAAGTAAGGTTCGAGTTAAGCCACCGTGAACTGGAAGGTAATAGGTTTCCGGTTGTTTTGAGTGAGACAGGGACGAAAACAGCAGTTCTACCTAATTTGTCTGATTGGATGTCCAAAACAACTACGTGTGTTGGATCTGTTAATTTCTCTTCCTCTCTTAATTTTTCTCTACTCCCTACCAAACTAAATTCGTAAGTGCAGCTTAACAGCTTCCTGTATTATGGCTTGATGACAAAGCCATCACTACTGACCATTATAACAAACCAATTCCAGCTTGTAGGGTTGTCCTTCATCAACCACCCTATTTTGTTTCTCTCACTCCTCCTCGTGCTCAGTTCCTATATTTTTGTTTCTTAGCTTGTTCATGTCGAAATGAGAGACAGAATGGAAAGGCTTGTTCTTCTTCCTTTCTCCATTGGTTGCGTCTCTGAGTCAAGTGTGGCCATAGGCGTGCACCAAACTAAAAGAGCAAAGACAGACACAAACTTATCTGCATCAAGTCTCTCTCTCTCACACACACACTCACAAGATTGTTTTTACCTTCTTTTTTCTTTTTTTTGTTCTTTCGAATCTCTGCAAACTTGATTATTTGATTTAATTATGTTTCTTTGTCCTTGAGAAGGAACACAAGAAGAAGACGAGGAAAGCTCATCAAGCCCAGAAAGTACGAAAAATTCGTTGAAGTTGCTTGCTCTTTCAAAGCCTAACGTATCCACTGGGTTTAATAAGCTAGTCAAGGGTTTGAAGACCTTTCCTCAGTTATTTGGTAAGTGTTTCAGCTCATTCCTTTCGTTTTTAAAACAAAGAAACTAGCTAGGATACCTGCACAATAATTAATTAACGTATACGAGTGTCCTTGCTTGCTCGAAGCCAATTGATAAAATGACCTTTTTTCTCAATTATATGGTTATTCATCACACTTGCATGTGGATACGCGCACACGCAGAGTCTTGTTTTCTAGTTATTAATGGTCTTTATCTTTTCTAGCGTACAAAGAAGAGATGGAAGAAATGGAAGTGGAAATGGAAATTGGGCTGCCAACAAATGTTAAGCATGTGACACACATAGGGTGGGATGACTCACCAAATACCAACCCCGTTCAGGGCTGGGACAACCTCATTTCCACCGATTTACTTTCCCTTCAATCTGCAACTTCAAGGCAGTTCGAGCTTGCCATAGCAGGACAGGCTAATTCACCTCTTGTTAGGGCTTCCTCTGCTTAATCCAAACATGACTATAGAGATGACAGTGGGTATTGTTGACCAATTGTGATGTTGGTGGTGGATATATATATGTATATGTATATGTATATGGAATTGCAACTTTAAGTGAATGAGTGATGCTTTACTGCCAACAGCATGATGAGGAACAATCCATTGATAGAATTGATCAATTTAATTCTATTTAATTCATTTGATGTATAATTCAATTTTTTATGTTCGTAACAGGATTCACATAAGTTTTTAATTTGAAATAAATTAATTAAGTCTAATGTTTTACCTCTTTTGCCTTCTAGTTACAAGTAAAACAGTCCAAATCTACAAGGGTGCATTCAAGAAGTGGGTAGTGGGGGTAGTTACCTAGATGACACACCAAAACCTGTATAATAGAATATTACATTTGCCTTTATTTACATAAATATTTCTATTTAAGTAGATAAAATATTTTATTTAATTAGAGATCAATATATGAGGAGACGATAACTATCTTATAATCAAGCAGTAAGATGTAAATTTTATAATAACAATAATGAGAAACTTTATTACAGTTTAAATTAATTATAAAATTATATGTGTGTGTGTTAGATATTTTATGAGTTTTTAACATTGTTGACATATCATTGTGAGTTTCGAAAAAAAAAAAGAAAAAGAAATAAAAGATAGAGATAAAGAAAAGGGAAAAGCTCAACTCACCGGCCAGAAGTCAAGTGAGTGTGCATTGATTCAAATTTCAAATCCTAGTTGAGCCCATAACATCACAATTGGCTAAATCCTAAAATTGGTAAAGCAATCCAAAACCAAGAATGGGAATATGACCCAAAATCTACTATTGTCGTAACACATTCTTGACTTTGTATTGTTCATAAATTTTTCAAGAAATTAAGAACATAAGAAAAAAAAAAACCCAAGTTGTCTGACATTTTTTAGGGAAAGTAATTAAAGAAAAAAACCAAACAACAAAAAAAGTCATTAATTAAAAAAAAGACCAAGATGAAAGAAATGAAGGGAAAAAAGAAAAAGAAAATATTGATATGAAGAATTTTGAAAACAAAAACATAAGGGTTTAGGCTTTAATCTCAACCCAAAAGCTTTGTTTTATTTTTAAGTGTTTCATGTGTGGATAAGAAGTTCTCCTTATGGATTCTATAGAATTTAAAAAATAATCAATGAAGTGTAAACGTTCTTTGTTTGTCAACCAAAGTGATAGAAAATTTTGGTGAAGCGAGGCCGTTTGTTACTCATTGGGAGATACGAGGCTGAATTTTTATTTTTATTTATGATTTTTCTTTTCTTCCATCATGTTGTTCTTTTCTCCATGGTAATATTGTTTT
>Ga0325410_1001332_pt1 | contig 27175 bp, 18 predicted proteins | sample PopdelMetagenome_16_FD_206182 | JGI IMG/M metagenome (GOLD analysis project Ga0325410, IMG submission 206182) | Populus deltoides microbial communities from Bellville, Georgia, United States - Xylem-PdIQD-R3 | ecosystem: Host-associated > Plants > Phyllosphere > Stem > Wood/Secondary xylem...
ATCGGTTGGTCAAATTTTAATGAAAAAAAATGATTAAATTTAGTGTCAAAGTGTTCCCTAACATGAGGAATGCAATTGGGATGTTTTCGGAGTTTCATGTTGCTAAAAAATTATATCAGAGTTGAGGAAGATTTTTTTTCTATTTAGGGTTTATTTTTGGGTTGGGGGATTGGTTTTTTAATCCACTAATTTTATCCAAATGGTGAACTAGTTATTCGACTCGTAGACAAACGCAGTATCCGCATGATCCATTGCCTTCCCAAGTTGCAGCATTTAAGTTGATCATTGGACTGTAACTACTCTATATATTGCTGTCAAAATTTACTTTCTAGCTTAAATTTTCAAAGAGTATTTTATCACAGTACAGTACACTCAAAGCTGAGCTGGTGCTTTATTTCTTGTATGAGAATTCAGCTTGACACTCCTCCTGAAACCATTCCCGGGACTTGGTTTTCGCTTCCAATACAACATCATCAAGAAACATCCTTTGTGGAAATTCATCTGGCACAAGACTCTGATACGTTTCAAAATGTTCCGCAGCTGCTTCTTTTCTACCCAGCAGACTGTATATTATTCCCTGCCACAAATTCCCATTATTGGTTATTGATAAAAGTAAAACTGTAATATTTAATTCTTTATGCTACAACTCCATTCTGTTAATTGCATTCCTTGCACAATTAGTAATCAATATTTGCCATAGGAGATTGAGGATTTACACAAAAAATGTTCTTCTCCAAATTTTGTGGAACACATAACAACTCAGGAAGAGCCAAAAATACTGTATTTCATCAGAGTATCAGTAAACATGCTTGCTGCTACTAGTTATATACAAGGTTGTTTCCAACTTAGAATGAAACTTGACTGGTGCTCAGGAAGAAGTACGATTTAAGGGTACAGTGTCTCTTTCAGAACTCTCAACAGAATATAGACAACCATACTGTCATAAGCAACACATTATGGACACCTGAAATTTGATATAAATTAAAGGCAACGTGCTTCAAGATAAATGTAAGAAGATTATGAGCAGATTTGAAACCTTTAAAAGATGGTGTAGTGCCTCAAACTTTAAGTTTAAGAAAACTGAAAGAATCAATTTATGTTACCCATTTGCAAGCAGGAACACACAATTGAAACAAGCTTACCTGGCAAAGATAAGGCCGAAAATCTCGTGGGTTGTCACTAACCAGACCTTGAAATTTCTTCAAAGCTTCCTCCAATTCCCCCTGCAAAGTATGCAAGTTTTAACATATTAAAAGTGGGAAAATCAATTCGTTGACTTGATCCATTATCTACCAATCAATATCTTTCCCTTTTTCCAGTTCAATGGCACTTATTAATGCCCTATTTTCAAACATGCATTTGCACAAAGTATAGTGTGGAGCAATTTTTACGAGGCCTAACATTCCTCATATCCCACTTGACCTTGGAAAAGAAAGAACTAGCTGATGGGACTCACCTTTACAACAAGCATTTGTGCAATTAGAATTCTAATGTTTCTCTCCTCAGTGACTCTTTTTTCACGACGGGCAACTTCCAGAGCTTTATTCAGCATCTCAAAGACAGCTGGACCTTCAAGACTTTTGTGCATCACCACTGCCAGACCCTGCACCAAACAGAGAGTCAGATACTACTTCTAATTGCCAGTGACGAGAAAGAACACTAAAAAGTCACAGATGTTGGAATCAACATAGAAATGTGATGGCATATTGATGTGCTAGTTATATAGACAACGGTTCTCTAAGAAATCCTATACCACCATGCAATTCATGATTCAATCTCAGTGGCTAGGAATGGAGCTACTCAATAAGAGTATTTTGATAAATATTGAGGTCTTGTCGAGTTGTTCATGGCTTTCCATCAACTAGTAAAGTGAAATCTGATGAAGATGACACATTAACATAATTAATAGCAACGCAAGGGACTATGGAACCCTTGATAAAAAAAAAAAAGAACAAAAAGGATTATCTTATAGTTGTTTGAGGAATGAATTTCCATTCTAATTGCCAATAAGAAAGCTAATTATTAGTTGAATCCCTTGATAGCAGGAGCAATAGGAATGAAATCTGATTACTCCTGGAATTACTGAAAACTCATTCCCAGGCCAAATCCTTATTTGCAGTTTGCCCATTGTACTATAACCAAATAGAAATGAAACAGTGATAAGAATACCAATGGCCAAGAAATCAGAAAGTACCAAGCTCATAATTATCTGCCACAGACACAAAGTAGGCGTGCTGGTTTAACTAGGAGATGAGTTTCGACAAACTGTGGGATTAAATTCAAACCCAAGGAACTATAACTGGCAACAAGAAAAATGAAATTTGATCACTTGTCATTAAACGATGTTACTGTAAAAATCTAATATAGTAATATTTAAATTATATTATCAAAAAAGTGATTTTCAACAGATATCACTTCAGTGGTCTCTAAAGCTCCAGTTTTATTGAATTGCTTCCAAACACATCCATCCTTCCTAAAGATTTCTCCCCTAGCCACCTTTCTAACTTGAATAACGAAAATTCGAACTCAAGAAAGAAATCTAGGTCACAGCCAATTGTATTGAGAACAAAATGTTTGACTGTTTAAGGAGATGACTTCTAAACAAATACATGAGAAGAAACTATGTATAAAATAATACTACCACAAAGACTTCAGAAAGTAACACAGATTGGAATGGCTCAACGGTTCTATGCTCAAGCCTTTGCATCCATCAATCAGTAGCGTCTCTGTTCCCATAACGAACAAAGGGTAATCTTTGGTAAAATTAAGAAAAAGCTTTATGAGGTCAATTACAGAAACGGCTGTATATCTACTTGTACCTTTTCAAACTAATCACCTATCCCTCTAGGAAGCAATTTTTTTCTGATCAGATTATTTATTCACCCATATTTGAACTCCGTTAGTAGTCAGCCTCCATAACTTTCAAAACAGATAGCTAGAGCAAATGCTTTTGTGCAACTCTGTGATCATCTCAGCACTCGTACATGTAGGCATTTAATGAAAAAACAAAAGCACACACACCCAAGGTTATTTTTCTGCACACACAGCTACTATTTTGTAGGGAAAAAAAAATTCAGAAGACAGGAATACCGGATCAAGAATCATACGTGCAAAGCTCTAAGCAAAAGAGGTCTCTCTATCAAGATTTCCTTGAACAACGTTTTAGCCTTACTCAACTGCCCCATCATCTCATAACAAAGTGCCTCCAAAAGCCTCCATTCAACTTGCTCAGGCTCAATATCAATCAACCTCTCGACATACTTCACAGCCTCTTTAGTCTGTCCTCTCCTCATTTTCCAATGCACAACGACCTTCAATGCCTCCACATTCGTTGGCTCCATCTCCAAAACCTTCTCAAACATCTCCTCATCCTCACTTTTCTCCATATGGGCATCTCTCTTTTCCTCTAAATTCACACTAGGACCAGTTGTTTGAGCAGGAAGCGCCAAACTTTGCCTAGTATTTAAACCAAAAGAACCAATAAAAATGAATGCCCCAACAAGGGAAACCAAAACCTTCTCGGACAAAAAATTGGTGAATTTGTAGTTTGTCTTGGAGAGATTAGAAGTGAGTATTTGAGGAAAGGGTGACATACAAGAGTGTTTTGAGGCTATGCGTAGTCTGTGCCTGTTGTGAATGTTGAGTGGATTGAAGGAACATAGTGGGGGTTTTAGTGGATTGAAGAAGAAGCAATCTTTTGAAAATTTCAAATTCTGAAATTGTGATGGAGGGTAAGCAGAGAATGTTTTAATTGAACCCATTTTTTAGGATGAATCAATCAAGAAGATTTGCCCATTCAAATCAAAACCCAGGCACTGGCTAGAGTTTTACTGTTTAAAAGCAACTGGTGTTTCAACTTCATTGCACAGACAAATGATGATGCCTGAAGGATTAAAATCGGTGTCTATAAGAGTAACTACAAACCAGTCCTTTTACTATACATCTTAGTAGTCTACAGCCCCTGAATTACTTTCCTTTAAACAATTATCTCTTATTTAATTTTAACTATTTCAATTACTAATCTTTTTTTATTTTTTTTTATTTTAAGTATTAATGTTATTTTTATGTGACTTGTCCATTTTTCAAAATATAATTTTGAAAACAATGTTAATGTTGCTTAGGATTGGGGAAATGAATTTTATACAATGGAGATTGATTAAGATATTAGGGTTTGTTTTTTTCTAGATCTCAAGTTTAAATTTTTTTACTAACAAAAATTGCTGGGTTATGAATAACAAAATATAAGCTCTGTTTTGAAATGATTGCTCAAGTTATAGAAATTTAATGTGATATGTGTAAGCTGATCTACAACATCTTATATATATATATATATATAATTTAATTAGAATAAAAATTTAAAATTTTATAAAATTATGTGCTGTATTGAGTTTAAATTGAATAAATAAAATTATTATTTCTTTTTTAGTTTTTGATGATAGTAGTTTTTTTTTAGTTTCATGAATGTGAAATTATAATAATTTATATTGTTAAGTAGATTTAGTATATTAATTTAGGTTTTATTTTTGTGTTGAAAATTTTAAATACACTTTTTTATTTTTGCTTTTCCCCCCTTTATTTTTCAATTTCAATTTCAATTTAATTTTTATTTTTTTATCATGACTCACTTTTTACTAGATAACAAGGTATAAGCTCTGTTTTAAAAGGCTTGCTTAAGTTGTACAAACTTAATCTAATATGTATGAGCTGATCTAAAATATTTTATGTATGTAAAAAAAATTTAATTAGAATGAAAATTTAAGATTTTATACAATTATGTGATGTGTTGAGTTTAAATTGAATAAATAAAATTATTGTTTTTGTTTTTGATGATAATAGTTTCTTTTTTTAGTTTCATGAATGTGAAATTATAATAGTTTATATTGCTAAGTAGATTTAGTATATTAATTTAGGTTTTATTTTTATGTTGAAAATTTTAAATACACATTTTCATTTTTGCTTCCCCCCCCTTATTTTTCAATTTCAATTATAATTTTCATTTTTTTTTATCATGGCTCATTTTTTGCTAGATAACAAGGTATAAACTTTGTTTTGAAAGGATTGTTCAAGTTATAGAAACTTAGTCTAATATGTGTAAGCTGATCTAAAATGCCTTATGTATATATAAAAAATTTAATTAGAATGAAAATTTAAGATTTTATACAATTATGTTATGTGTTGAGTTTAAATTGAATAAATAAAATTATTGTTTTTATTTTTTGTTTTTGATGATAATAGTTTGTTTTCTTAGTTTCATGAGTGTGAAATTATAATAGTTTATATTGCTAAGTAGATTTAGTATATTAATTTAGGTTTTATTTTTGTGTTGAAAATTTTAAATACACGTTTTTATTTTTGTTTTTTTTCCCTTTATTTTTCAATTTCAATTATAATTTTCATTTTTTTTTATCAAGACTCATTTTTTTGCTAGATAACTGAATTAAAAACATTCATTCAAATGGAGAAAAAAAAAAGTCATGAACTCAAATATATAAAATTAAAAATGAAGCATTCAAATAGAAGAATAATAAAAAGTTGAGTCCCAAATACGAAGTTTTCCTAATAGTGTTGAACCCGGTTCAATTCCACCCAAGTTTTTAACAGTCAACATAGCCTCATCTCTTTTAGCAAAAACCCGACTTAAACCCTCAATTCTCAAAAACAAAACATAGTGAGACACAGAGACACTCACAGCAAAGCACCGGAACCGCCGGCGGCATCAATCCTTCGAAGGCTAAAAGGAAAAGGAGCAAGCTAAACACACTCAATAAGCAGGCAAAAGCTTGTAATAATGAGGAAGAAGGTGGACGAGAGAATCAGAACACTCATCGAAAATGGCGTCAAACTACGCCACCGGTCACTCTTCCTTATCATCGGCGACAAGTCACGTGACCAGGCACGCTTGGACGCTCCTCTTAATTCTCTGTTTTCTTTCTATTCTTGTAATAGTAATAATTTTGCACTGCATTGGATACAGATTGTGAATCTTCATTATATGCTAAGCAAGGCAGTGGTGAAATCTAGACCAACCGTTTTGTGGTGCTACAAGGATAAACTTGAACTTAGCAGGTTTATTTTACTTTTTATTTTATTTTATTATTTTTTGGAGCTGGATATTGGATTTAATTTTCTTATGTGAATTTATGTATGATGCAGTCACAAGAAAAAACGAGCGAAGCAGGTGAAAAAGTTGATGCAGAGGGGACTGTTGGATCCTGAGAAGGTTGATCCTTTTTCTCTCTTTCTTGAAACTGGAGGTTTAACCTACTGTTTGTACAAGGATTCCGAGAGAATTCTCGGTAATACTTTCGGAATGTGCATATTACAGGTAAGTAAACTTTAATTAATCAATTAATGATTTGTCTCTATATTAGTTATTATGAAGGAATATTGTTCTGTTTTATTTATTTTTAGGATTTTGAGGCATTGACTCCGAATTTGTTGGCTAGAACTATAGAAACAGTTGAAGGTGGTGGGTTGATTGTGTTGCTGCTACGCTCTTTATCTTCGTTGACCAGTTTGTTTACTATGGTTATGGTATGATTTATATCTCCTTTTGTATTTAAGCCTTTTTGGTTTCTAGATTTGTTCAAAGGACGCATGAAGATGGTTTATGCTTTTTTGGCTTTGACTCTCTTATACTTTGACGTGAACCCTAAACTTGAGTTAAAAAAAATGCAATTGTATTCTTTCTTGTTTCTTGACAAATTTACGAGGCAACAACAGTCTATTCTTTGAGCTTCTCCTTGTGCTTAAAAGCAAAGGTTTATTATAGAAGATTTTACTGATTTCAGGATGTTCATGAGAGGTTTCGTACTGAGTCCCATTTCCGGGCAACTGGCCGCTTTAATGAACGTTTCTTACTATCACTTGCTTCATGCAAAGCATGTGTGGTTATGGATGACGAGCTCAACATTTTACCTATTTCTTCTCATATAAGGTCAATCGCCCCAGTTCCTGTTAAAGAGGTGTGGCTTCTTTACTGACTACAAAATTTTTTTATGTATTGTTTCTTGCTGTGCAATTATTATTTTTTCTTTAACAAAAATAATAAATGAAGATTTGGCTCAATGTATCCTTCTAGCAAGTGATTCTTTCATTACAGCATATCTATTGCATAGAGTATTCCAGTTTTATCTAAATGCTCAAGTTATCTTTTGTCTTGTGTTTGGTGATTAAAGGACTCTGAAGGGCTTTCAGAAGCAGAACGAGGCCTAAAGAATTTGAAAGAACAACTACATCAGGATTTTCCTGTTGGTCCTTTGATCAAAAAGTGTTGTACACTGGATCAGGTAGAGAACACAGTGGATAACTAATGTGGTTGATACTTCGTATTGTCTTTATTGTTTCACATTTAAATTTTTATTTCAAATAGGGAAAAGCTGTGATCACATTCCTTGATTCAGTTTTGGATAAGACGCTGCACAGCACAGTTGCTTTGCTTGCTGCTCGAGGTCGTGGGAAATCTGCTGCGCTTGGTTTAGCTGTTGCTGGAGCTATTGCAGCTGGGTAACGTGGATATCAAATGCTGCATGTTTCTTTGATGCTTGTGCTTGTTTGCCCTAAATGATCTTTTTCATACAAATAATAATAACAAAAAAAATTGCTATTTACAGGTATTCAAATATATTTATTACTGCAACCAGCCCTGAAAACGTAAAAACTTTGTTTGAATTCATATGCAAGGGATTTGATGCAATTGAATACAAGGTACAGTTGTCCCTTTTCCCTTTGCGTGGAATGATATGCTTCATGATCATATCAGTATAAGCTATTGAAGGTGCTTTATTTGTTTTTATGGTTGCACTTTTCTATTAGCATGTGAGTTAGAGCAAACCAACATTTTCTAGTTGATGTATCAAGGTCAATAAAGTAAGATGGACTGTTAAATAAAATTGGCAGTCAGCTCCTTTTATATTCATAACATATTGATAGAGCAGTTCAACTAGCCATGTATCCCTTGTTCTGTTTCCTGGCAACATCTATTGTTGCATGAATGGTTTTCTGGTGCATTTTGTTTTCTGCTTTTCTCTCATGCCTTGAGTATCTGGACATTGTTCAGATCTGAAGGAATTGTGTGTTGTCTTAAGCCCATTTTTTTGGAATGTATATTTCCTTCTATGTAATCATGCGCACCTCTCTTAAGACAGTTTCTCCTGTTTGCTCTCTATGGTCAGTCTGGTTTCTGTGCAAGTATTGTCCATTCACCTTTTTTTCTTAAGCTTGTGACCTGGCCTTTTATTTCCAGGAACATATTGATTATGATGTGGTGAAAAGTGCAAATCCTGAGTTCAAGAAAGCTACTGTGCGCATTAATATCTTCAAGCAGCACAGACAAACAATTCAGGTTAGAAGATAAGGACCCCATGTAAAATGATGTTCTTAGTTAACTGATCCATCTCTCTTGTTGGTTTGTAAGGATCTGCTACATCATGTAATTAAATACCTAATGTATGTGGTTTCTTGCATTGCCTTGCAGTATATACAGCCACATGAACATGCAAAGCTCTCCCAAGTTGAACTACTTGTTATTGATGAAGCTGCTGCAATTCCATTGCCTGTTGTGAGGTCCCTGCTAGGTCCATATCTGGTTTTCCTTTCTTCAACAGTGAATGGGTATGAATGATACTTTTATTTTAATTTCAATTGAAAGCTATTACTTTTCCTCAAGAGATCATTGATTTCCAAAGAAAGCTTCCATTTCCTTCTCCAACAATAGTGACTTTTTATATTTTGCACCTTTTAACCAAGCCAAATGCACTCCTCTGATAAAGCTATGAAGGCATTCTTATATACATTTACACTTGTCTTCCTGCATAAAGCTATGAAGGTACTGGCCGATCCTTGTCACTAAAGCTTCTGCAGCAATTGGAAGAACAAAGCCAGATATCTTCTAAGAATGTGGAGGGCTCTCTTTCTGGTATATATCTGTGCACATGGCTCCGATAGTTTTATAATGAATGCGTCTTCTATGAATGTATCTTGTGCTGCTAGGAATGTTTGTATTGCTTATTATAGGACCAGTCTTAATTATTCTCATGGCATATCCGTGTTGATGTGGGCAATATCCATTTAAAATGCTTAAACTCAGCATAATCTTGTTGCGTGCTCACTATATGTTAACTGAAATTGATGAAAGAAGTACAACATGTCAGTTGCTTACTCACTATATGTTAACTGAACTTGATGAAAGAAGTACAATATACCAGAATGAATACAGTGACCATTGTTTTCTATTGGGCAACTATATGTCTTGGGGCACAATATCTTGAACAGTCTCTGATTCTACTTGTATGGTTTCAAGGACAATACAATCTTCTTATTGTCTTGGTTTGCAGTTTTTGAAACTTCTAGTTTTTTCGAATTTAGGTCATTTATTTGAAAGATTTGCTGTTTTCATTATTTGTTTTTATTCAGGTCGTCTTTTCAGAAAGATAGAACTAAGCGAGTCTATCAGATATGCTTCTTGTGATCCAATAGAATCCTGGCTCAATGCCTTACTCTGTCTGGATGTTACAAATTCAATACCTAGTATCAGAAGGTCAGAATTAAGTTGCTGAGAACATGGGATCTGAAGATTCCTCCATCATCTTCATTGAGATCTCTGTTATGAAACCATATCAATTAACTTTATTGATTTACTCTTTTGTTTGTTTGCCCAACTAGATTACCCCCATGCAGTGAATGTAATCTCTATTACATCAATCGGGATACTCTCTTTTCCTATCACAAAGACAGTGAGTTATTTCTGCAGGTAAAATGCATTGTGATTTGATATTTTTGTATTTAGTTAATGGTATTCAAGATACGATGCTTATGTATCTTAATTTGCGCAGCGAATGATGGCATTATATGTTGCATCTCACTACAAAAATTCTCCTAATGACTTACAACTAATGGCTGATGCTCCCGCACACCATTTGTTTGTGTTTCTCGGTAGAACTTTTTCCTTGAACTGATTTATTTTATTTTTTCAGCAAGAGATTAGGTTTGTACTAATATTGTATGCACAGGCCCTGTTGATGAGTCAAAAAATCAACTTCCTGATATCTTATGCGTCATTCAGGTAAATAACCTAAGAGAGACACAAGCACTTCTATTTATTCTGCTGTAGCATTAAATTCTATGGTGAATCAAATTATCAATGTGTCTCCAAATTCATCACTGATCCCCTTGTAGATTATTTATATTTAAATTATGCTTTTCACATAAGGTTTCTGCACACTAAATGTTATTTTCTTTTATTAATGTGATTGATCTCTTCTTTATCTGTTTTGGTGTCTGCTGTTCTATATTGAGGCAATAAACACTGTTCACAAGTATACTACCTTTTGAATCTGTGAGGATTGAGAATGCTCTCTGGGCTTCCAATTTTAATTGCCTACACTAGCCATCTGAGTGGAGGGCAGAGCAAAATTTAGCTTTGGATAGGCCAAAAGTTTTTAAACTTCTAGCAGTTATTTGTAATAAGCTTTTATCCAGGTATTCTAGATGTAAATGACAGGCTCTATCTCATTTCTCTTAACTCAACAGGGACTTTTGTTCTGTGATAAGTATTGTGCTTGATATCATTGTTTGATTATATGTGAAGGATCTTCCTAATTTTTGTAGTCATTGCAAATTTTCCGAAACATTTTATTATGATTCTCATTGTTATGGTCCATCTTTATTTACAGGTTTGTCTTGAAGGACAGATTTCTTGTAAATCTGCAATCCAAAGCTTAAGCGAAGGCCATCAACCCTTTGGGGACCAAATACCATGGAAATTCTGTGAGCAGTTTCGTGATACAGTTTTCCCTAGCTTTTCAGGTGCTCGTATTGTTCGCATTGCCACCCATCCAAGTGCGATGAGGGTAAGCCTCTATCTCAATCATGCCAAATTGAGTGCCTCGGATTCATGTAATGAACTGTAATATACCTTTTCTTTATGTGGTTTCAACACAGCTTGGATACGGTTCTGCTGCAGTGGAACTCTTAACGAGGTTGGTCTCTCCCTATTTTGACATTATCATTCAAGTAGATATTGCACTTATCTTGCTTACAGTTGGTAAGATTATCAAATATAAAAGTAATTGCAATTAGAATGGCAGCAGCCTTTCTTATTTCTTCTCTTTGTTGTATTTAGGTTATTTTTAGATGTTTGCTGTACAATTTTTGGTTAAAAAAGAAGAAACTTGACCTACAGATTATGATTCAAGTCATGATCTTAGACTAAGGACTGCTCCTATTTCAGCCAGGATTAGTTGAATTGGTACAGAATTAGCTTTCTTGCTGATGTATTTTCTATCAAACATCATGTTCTTATACATGAATTGTCATACTCCCAAGCAGTTGTCCCTACACAGTAGTGTGGTACCTGGAATGATTGAACAAATTTTTCACTTGAAGAAGAGTCCAGACTTGATAAGACCAATGATATAGTTTTATGGTTTATGAGCTACCATATGAGCTGACTTGGTAGTTTTAGCTTTGTAGTACACACATTTTACAGGGAGAGTTTGGAGGTCTTCTCTTTTGGTACCTTGACTACTGTACCTTTTGTTTTCTAGATAAGGAAAATTTAGTTTTATGACAAATATTCATACATGTGAGCTACCATATGTTTTGTTGGTGACATTGCATCAAGATTTCGATGGAGCTTTGTAAATATTGTGTGTAAGTTTATTGAACCATGTGTTGAATGACTGTTGGTTCAAGTGGTAGAATTAGAGCTGTGCTGCACTCTCCCGCATGAAATTGTTAGTACATAATTTTGGAGTTGAATAATGACAATACAAGGTAATGCAAAAGAAGTGGCAAATTTTATTGAAAAGTGGTATAGAGAAAATCTTCCTTTAATTAAACTTAAAGACTCTGGAAAACAACTGTCAAAAACATAAAGAGTCTTGTAGTTTTGCTTACTTTGCGTCATAGTGAAACCTAGAAATATGGATACATAATCATCATTGTGGCCTTAATATCAAGAGTAAGAGATTTTGCCAATATGAGAACATCTACTTTGATTTGTTTTGTGATGGGATATCCTAAGTCTGTGCTGCATATGCAACAGTATAATATAACAAGCACTCTAATATATAAGAGAAAGTGACTTGATGAGTATACTCCATGCTTAATCATGTCATGATGCATTTACAAGTTAAAATTTCTTTGAAAGCGGAGGCATTTACAATCCTAGTCTCTATAGGTACTACGGAGGACAATTAACTCCCATTTCGGTTGTAGATGATGAAAATGATGTGGAAATTCCTCAACTTAGAGTTACAGAAGCTGCAGAGAAGGTCCATTTACTGAACAACTCTTGTTTCTATATTAAGTTTTCATAGTTATATTTCCTTTAATGATTTTCATGTTTGGTTCATGTTGTAGTATATGGGGTTTTTTTACTATCTTGTTATATTATAGATTCTAAATCCAAGCAATGCGATGAAATCTTTTAATTTCAATCAAGAATTATTGCAGTCTCACTTGCCCCATAATTTCTTCTCCTCTCCCAGAAAATTCAAATTAGAATGATAACTGTGAATCCATTAACATGAACAGTATCTTGTTACATTACTTTTCACATGGAAAATTTATTTTGCCAAAGGCCAGTACTATGGACAGAGTCATATGCTTTTGTAACATATTGTGCCTGTAGGTTTCTTTGCTAGAAGAAAATATAAAACCTAGGACGGACCTTCCACCTCTGCTAGTAAATCTTCATGAACGGCGACCGGAAAAGCTCCATTACCTTGGTGTTTCCTTTGGGCTAACTTTGGACCTTTTTCGCTTTTGGAAGAGACGTAAATTTGCTCCCTTCTACATCGGCCAAATTCCAGTTAAGATGCCTTTTCAGTTTTATTATACGGACACTGTTATATAATGATAATTAGTTGTGAACTTTATTTGTTTATTGTTATCTTTTGAATTAGAATATGGTAACTGGTGAGTATTCATGTATGGTACTCAAACCATTAAACAGCGATGATAGTGAAGCTAGTGGGTCAGATGAATGGGGCTTTTTTGGTCCATTTTACCAAGGTTAGTCCTATTTTCAGATCAACACATACCTTTTCAGATTTCTTTTTTAATTCTGAATATTCAAAGCTTATTTCTTATCTGTCTTCAGATTTCAAGCGAAGGTTTGCTCGACTACTGGAAGGTGATAGTTTCCGTTCAATGGAATATAAGCTTGCTATGAGGTCAGATTTGAAACTTTACCTTCAAATGAGTTTCTGTTTAATATGCTCATGAAACTCTTGATATTTCAGTGTCTTGGATCCTAAAATTAACTACACTGACATGGAGCAAGAACCCACATCATCTGCTCCTGATGGATTTTGGAGGTCACCTACTGATGATCTATCACCATATGATTTGGAGCGGTTGAAAGTTTATACTGGAAACCTTGCTGATTTTCATCTGGTAAGATCCAATTGGAAACTGTCATGTTTGCTCTGCAAGTTATTGGATAAAATTTATATCATGGCAAATAATCTGATACATGGCACGTGCATATAAATTTGAGGTCCATCTCTGCTTGGAAACAACGAGGAAACGGAACCCGTTTCAGTCTGCTGAATGACTTTTAGAACTTGTACACCTGGCATCATTATACTAAGGCAAAAGGGTTATTATGTGTAAATGATTTATATCTCCCTCAACATGGCATTGTTCTAATGCAAAAATGTATAGTTTGTGTATATGATGGATCGATAAGTAACCCCCTTCCCATTTATCAGTACACCAATAACAGAGCTGCTTTTAAATTCAATGAGAACCGGAGTGTGGGAAGGGGTCTTTTGATATCTGAGGGGTGGTTTTTTTTAGCAGAGGACCTTGTCTTTTTTATGTTTCCATTGCATGCCCAAAGATTTGCACATGTCAATGGATATTGGGAACTAGTATGGAATGTAAGAGGTTCTGTGGATAGACATGTATTTGAGATGCAAGATAGCTGTAATTTTTTTTTCTGTAAATAAAAGAATAAAAATGTATATTAGATGTGATCTAATTCTTCACACCATAGAATATTAGACCTACTTCAATCACAACCCATTTGTTTACCATGTATGCTGAACTTCTGAAGCCTGGGATGGGGTGAGATTTATTTGACTTCTAGACAGCAGGATTGCCATAGACCATTTCATCACTTGTGTCTTGTGGAAATAACTAAAGTTGGTCACATTAGTAATTTGAAAATATGCAAAGGTTTGTCAGGTACTTCATTCTGTGTGATTCTAATAATTTTGTTGTTTTTGTTTCCTCCAGATTTTAGACATTGTTCCAATCCTGGCTCGTCTATATTTTCAAGGAAAGCTTCCTGTCACATTGTCATATGTTCCGGCTTCTATTTTACTCTGTGTTGGTTTGCAGCAACGAAATATTACCTTTATTGAGGTTTGATTCTCAACTTGTCAGTTAGATTATTTCATTTCACGCATGTGCACTCATGCATGGACGTGCATATATCTGTGTGCAAGAAAGTGAACGGAGAGTTATCTGGAAAAGGGTAGAAAACTGTGTGTTGCTTTTGGTATAAAAGTTAGATCCTCACAACTTCTAGTGCATGCTAATCTGTTTTATTGATGTTCTTATTTCCTTTTTATGCTTACCTAGCATATCAGGAATGACTACTGAGTGTACTGCTGAATTGTTATTACAGGAACAAATGAAGGTGGAAAGAACACAAATTTTGTCACTTTTTATGAAGGCTATGAAGAAGATCTACAAATATCTTCGTGGTATTGCATCTAAAGAGAGAGAATCAACCCTACCCCGGATAAAAGAGGTAAGTTGATAGAAAACCTGTACTTCATACATAATAATACACAACACAATGAAAAACATTGCCGCACATGGATATGCTTAATACATAGTTGTATTGTGAGTATATGAATCCAATAAATATTTTGTAATCCCAACGCCTAGAAAAATTATCCCTTTTCTCCATTATATACTCAACCAGGCTTTGTTTTGAGGCTAGCTATGCTTGGCCACATGAATCCTTTTTCTCCATTTAGTTGTCATCATCAAGAGGCCGAATATATTTTTACACAGCTGTGTTCCACCTTTTTGCTTATGTGCGATTCTTCTATTATTGCTAGTGTATGAACATTTTCATTCAAAACAATCTAATTCCTGATGTGAACAAATTTTTCAGAGAGAGTTGAGACCTCACAGCATATCAGTGAATGATGATCTAAAGGAAGCAGCAAAGCAAGTTGAGGTGTGTTTTTCTTCCTTTTTTCTCTTCCTCTCATTAATCTCTGTATCTGCTTTTTTATCTCCAAGTGCTAAACTGACTGTAGGTTGGGATGAAATCCAAGATGGAGGGTTTACTGAATCCTGAATTCCTTCAACAGCATGCAATTTTGGGCAGGGAAGAAGAGTTGGAGAATGCTTTGCAAGAACATGGTGGAAAGATAAACCCAGGTGGTGTTACAAGTGTAAAACCCAGAGGAGTTAAACCGGATAAACATGGAAAGCAAGAGAGTCGTAGGAGTGGGGGAAAGCGAAGCAAAGAGGATGGTGGCTCTAAATCAAATAAAAAGGGTAAATTTTAATTGTCAGAGCCCTTTTTATTTGATAGTTATGAATGTCATGATTGATTAATTCTGCGACTGTTAATTAGACCAGGAAAAAAAAAATAGAGATGCAATTTTGATTGAGAAAGCCATTAGCCCATGATTTTTAGTGTCATTTTTATAGAAAAAAGCCAGTTTGGTTGGTTGCATGCACGAGTTTTTGAAGTAAACGGCCATAAAATACCGATTGACAGGCAATTGACACTGCCAGTTGATCAAGTCTAACCAGCTCTTTAAACAATGATACTAATGGTCCCCGCGCACAACATAAATGTAAGCATACGACCTTCCCTTTGGGTGAGAGCTTGTGAGAGCAATGAGCTCTGAATACCATCATTTCATAGCAGGAAGCTGCCAGAGTAACAAGTTATCTCCTGGCAATCAAATTGCTTTGGCCCCCAAACTTGCTATATCCAGTCAGTTGATAGAGCTGTGGTCCAAATGGATAGAGCTTCACGCTATCAAAGTATTGTAGTTTCTAATCCCTCTCATCCACTCAGGATCCGCTTGGGTTTTTCTGCTCATGCCGTCAATTGAAGTTCAGTCTTGAATCTGAATCCATCCAGTCTTGAAGATAGATTTGAAGAGCAAGATTGTTTCTGGGACTGAGAAGCTAATAAGAATTGACAAGATAGAACCTTCTGACTCAGGGCTCTGCCAAATAAGTCATCTTCTGACTTCTACATTCTGCAGCTTTGTCAGCGGAGCAAGTCGCACCCCGACAAAAGTACGTTCAAAGTTTGCAAATCGGGCCTAAAACCCTTCTTCAACAGATGGTAAGTATTCCTCGCATCGCTCATACTCTTCTCTTGACACAAAGTCCTCAACAAAGCATTAAAATAAGCAAGTACCAAACACCAGGACCCATCTCTTAAACTTCCGAAAAGACTCCAGGGTCATTCTAACAGAACAAACCTTAGCATCTCTACCTAAAACAACTTGTAGAGTCCTGGGGTTATCAAGTTCCGGTCTTTCCTTTTGATATCAATCAATCGAAACATCCCAAATATAACCATATTTACCACTCCTACCCAATACATAAAGCATTGTATCTAAGGAATAAGTGATAAAACCCTCTTTTATTGGCAGTGAAAATAATTTTTTTAATATATTTTTTAAGCATGCTAATATCAAAAATAAACAATAAAAAAAATATTATTTTAATATATTTTCAAATTAAAATACACTTTAAAAAACAGTCACTATCTCTCTCAATCACACCCTTGCTGCTCCCACTACGGTGGCCTATTCACATTTTGAAAGAAAACACATGAGCCATCGAATATTGGATCTTCAAATGGTGTAACAAGAAGCAACTTCATCACCCAATTCATCATGCTTAACCTTTTGCAATGCAAGTTGACGTTTAAACAGCCACTTAACTCAACAGAATCGCAGGCTACATACCGTAGTACGGTACTTATCTAGAGGTTTCGATACAGTGGAAAGCGGAAGAAAATTAGTTAGCAAAGAGAAGCAATCTAAGACAAATTCATTCCAAGACATGTGACAACATAACACCAGTTCCCTTCTCGCTATTGAGTTGAATTAACAAAAGATGGCATAATATCTACTCAGTTGCCATAGCTGTGATTCAAAACCTTTTTATTTATCAAAGCAAAACAAATGGTTATTTCCCGCATTCCAGGTCTTGCGCCTCAACAAAGTTCAAATTCAAGTCAAACAATTAACAAGCCATGCAAGATTCAGAGAAAGTTCCGGATGTCCAAAGACCTCACATCGACCGCTTTCTCATCCTTAAATTCCTCCCTGATAAAAAGAAGTATCAATAAAATATCAATACCGAAATTCAATTATAAGGGTGAAACATAACAGAATATAAGATTAATCAAACTCAGCTTTGGGTAGATTGAATTGCCAATCAAGCTTTGGTCGAAGTCGAGCCATTTCAAAGGTATTCTGCACAAGCTCAGCTCAAGGTACATATTTTTATTGAGCTTGGTTCATTTGGCTTGGTGGCTTAAAATGAACCTAAGGGTAAACTTAAAGGCACAGTCAAAATTCATCCAGCCAGATTGTCCTTCAAGGTTTCAGAATATGAAATACTACTGATATTATACCTTGTTGAATTTCTTTGCCAAACAATTAGTATAAGAGGAGCAGCCTTTTTGGGAATCGTCTTCAATTCAAGACAAAATTAGAGAAGAAAATATAATAAATAATGAAATTTGAGAATTTCCTCAATCTAATCCCTATTTTCATTCTTGTTAACTCCTAAAGATATAGAGCACAGATTTTATTGCTCTAAAACAAGTCACGTTGAAACTCTAACAGAAACACCTAGAATGCCCCCGTGATCGAGAACAAACCAGGTTGAGCAACCTAGTGGTCATGCTCGGCTCAACTTTAAAACGAGCTTCAAATTTTGTTCAAGCTCGGTTTGGATTATGCTCTGAATGAGTTTGATCAAGCTTAAAATTGTGCCAAGTCCAGGTCAAATTCAAGCTGTTTGGGTTGACCTACACCCCTATTCACTGCTCATTCATCAGGGATACAAAGATCTGGAAAAAAGCACTTTCCCAGGAAAAGTACAAAAATGGGACCTAAACCAACATCCCTCCTATCTATTCACTGCCCGACTGAAGACAAGAGTAGGAAGCCCGCATATCTAGAACCACAAGGTTCATAATAAAAAAGACAGCATAAAAACAACAAAATACCTCTTCCTTTGTGTTTCCATAGCCTCAACAGCATCCTTCTTCAGCTCCTCCAGTTGAGCTTTAGCGATTTTAAGTTCCAACTCCTCTTCATATTTTGGCAGATCTTCCCTCCGAACTCCAAGCCTGGAGATATATGTATATATTAAAAAAAAGGGTCTGAAAATTCCCTTTTGAAATATATCCTAAAACGCAAACTAAATGCCAAGTGATATTACAAATTCCAACTAATGAACAAAATTATCAGACATTAGCCACCGTAAAGAAACCAGGAAAAGAAAAGAAACACTTGGATACTATCTCCATATCAAACTCACCACATCAGCACTAGCACTAGAGCTACCAACTGCAACAGCGGGAGTTTAACAAACACAAATTATTTGCTGGTAATAGTAGATCAACATAGTTACATTGACAATTCCAATCCTGTACAGACATACTTTTTAAAGTAAGTCCTCTAGGCAATATATACACATTCTTTTGTAAACCAATGCATTAGATGTTTCATCTATCGAATAAGAGAAAACATCCATAAGTCATCAGACAGCCAAGGGTCTGCATATTCTTCAGGTTTCAAAAGACAGAGAATGATCATGCAACAAGAATGAACTTCATCAAGAACATTTCATATCTACTTGGGCATCATTAAGTGCAACACTCTAGTAGGTAAGATAAAGCACATCATCATTCAACAAAGAAAAAACAAACAAGAATAAGGATTCAGATTCAGTTGATAGAACAAAACTTACTTCGTATTAATCTTATCAAATTCAGCCATAAGAAGTGCCATTCCTTTCTTATCGTTCCTCATCAGAGGTTTCTTAATTTCCTTTTCAACTTTTTCCAATGCATCCATCATCATAGCCTCTACACCAAGCTCATCAGGGAGATCTCTCCTACAGGGGAAAACCCACATCCATCATTACATTACAAATAAGAAATGTGACAGAGATGTTGAGAAACATAATTTTGAGGAATTATAACAAAATGAATTGCACGTCAGTTACTACAGATGTGAGGTTTAATTTCAGGTCCACAGGGACAAGTGTTTGGCACAATGGAGAGGAGGAAAAAATAGCAGTTTCTTCTACATCCTAGTAAATTGATAATTCATAATAAATACATGGACATATATGACATGAAGCTTCAATTGCTGCAGCAATAATATCCAGTTTAAACAAGACCTTGGAAAAGAAAAGAAAAAAAAATACTTGATTCTTATTTCCTGCAATTGCAAAAAATATGTTCGAGCATCTGGAATATCTTTTGTTTCTTCTTCGATAGTATACTGGATCCTTTGTGATTCCGATAACAAGCCAGCCCTGCAAAGACATAACATATGACCAGCAAATACATCATAGATCATTAAAATGCAAGTGTACCAAATTCAGCACAAACAATGCATATAACTCCACTCGATGAAAGATTCATCAGCATCAAACCAAATGCTCACCAAAAACAAAGAACAATGCTAAATACTGAAACACCTCTGGAGAAAGTTGAGAAACTATCAGAATATAGAAGAATAGAAATGGCTTACTTCTCTCTAGCTGTCTTCATGACCTTCGCATAATGAGACACAGCAGCTGGATCCTCGGGATCAATGATGATCTTTTCCTTCTGAAAAACCCCAATGGCTGTATCAAATTTTTTCTTGAGGTCCCGAAAGATGTCCTTCAACATCTCTGTTTAGTTCAAAGCAACACAATTTGCATCAAGTTACCAAATCATCAAGGTGTTCACTGCAAATAAAACTGCTTCTACCTAAAGTGAAAAATGTTATTATAAATCATCAATTCAGGAACAAACAATGATGATTACCACATATTTTACTTTGAACTGAACTGTAAAAGTATCCTAATAAGAATATAGGGCAACAACATAAATCATTGTGATCACCATCTACAGGAACAATAAGACATCCAGCTCGGTGTTGTGGAAGAAACAAAAGTTTGAAGGTTCCCTCAGAAAACATACAGAATTCAAACTTGTTAATTTGCTTCTATATTTGGCACAAGTTTCAGCAGTAAAAGAGGCATAATACATAAACAAGTTATGATGACATGATTCACATTCAGACAAGTGAACAAAACAGATGCACAAGCATGTATGTGATAGCAGTGTTGTTGCAAGGCATAATATTGCAATTGAATCTATTAGATCTCCTTCAACATCTCTGTTTAGTTCAAAGCAACACAATTTGCATCAAGTTACCAAATCATCAAGGTGTTCACTGCAAATAAAACTGCTTCTACCTAAAGTGAAAAATGTTATTATAAATCATCAATTCAGGAACAAACAATGATGATTACCACATATTTTACTTTGAACTGAACTGTAAAAGTATCCTAATAAGAATATAGGGCAACAACATAAATCATTGTGATCACCATCTACAGGAACAATAAGACATCCAGCTCGGTGTTGTGGAAGAAACAAAAGTTTGAAGGTTCCCTCAGAAAACATACAGAATTCAAACTTGTTAATTTGCTTCTATATTTGGCACAAGTTTCAGCAGTAAAAGAGGCATAATACATAAACAAGTTATGATGACATGATTCACATTCAGACAAGTGAACAAAACAGATGCACAAGCATGTATGTGATAGCAGTGTTGTTGCAAGGCATAATATTGCAATTGAATCTATTAGATCCAAGGTATCAAAAGTAAAGTGAGCAAGCACCAGCCAAAGTGAAGTAAAATCAATTGTACAACACAAAGGATTCTTTTTTTCCCCAAGAGCAATGCTCAAAACATGCTATAGGAAAAGAAAAACCTAACAACAACATCAACAACAAAGCCTCAATCCAAAACTAGTTGGGGTTGGCTGTTAGCCAAAAGATTAGAGTTGAAAAGTAGTAAGGTTGTTAATGCTTTATTGTGCTGTTAAAAGTTACAAAATACAAATATAAACAAACAGAAGCCACAGCTAGAGAGTAGGCCGGTGACATTGTTTAATATTTCCCGAGCTTCGTAAAATATTTTTTCAAGCTCATAGCACAATGTGTAGAGTTATAATAGCCAATAACACTCAACTTTTAGGTCCAGCACTTATCTCCCCAAAGCATCGTGCTTTGCAAGTGACAAAGCTACATTTTGCACAATATCATCAAAGAACACAAGTGTGACAAAAACCCATTTAATAAGAGAAGTTTACAGGGTTACTGACCATCTCCCTTAAACCCATCGGGAGCCGCCTCTTTTGCATAATAACGAACTGGAAAAGCAAGTTGCTGATTCAAAATGGCTTGACTTCCATACAACTGCATAAACCCAAAATTCACAAAAAAATTATAAACCATAAAATCATTATTAATGAATACAAAATCCCAATAATCGAACGAAGAACCCCCGCACGTCTCTTTATAAAAATTGATAATAATTCCAAAATTATATCCCTAAAGAAACCCACATGATATTTGGAATTTCCCATAAAAATAATCCCAACCAACATATAATTCCATTTTCATCAGAAAAATAATTATAGGAAAAGAAAAGGCATCACAGTGACCCAAAGAAATCCCTAATATTTCTTCCTGTCCACTAAAGCAAAAAATAATGAAAAAAAAATCAGAGTAGATGGATTCAGAATTTGATTAACTTAAGAGGAATCGGAATCCAGCGTCAAGAAAATAATGGATGATTGGAAAGGAGGTAAATGATCTGGAATAGAGAGAAGAAAAGAAAAACCTGTTTGGATCTGGATAAGAGGCGATAACTGAAAGCCATGATTTCTTCTTCTTCTTCTTCCTTCTTTTTTTTTTTTCAAATCGAAGCAGTAGGGTTGTTTGGCTCTTCGTTTTTTATGACCGCTGAAATCCGACCTGAGCGGAAGAGAAACACGGAGGGGGGGGGAGTGTGTTTTTGAGGAGGAGGCCAGCCCTTGTTTTCGCACCGTTGGATCTAGTTTGAGAGGGTTATATTTGAAAAAATCAAAAGATAGATATATATTTAATCTTATAATACCAGCCATTTAACGATGAATTTAACTGTTAAAATTAAATTTTTATTTAATTAAATAATAATAAAAATACATACAAATATAAAATTTATTAAAAAAAATATTATATAAAATTACACATTAAAAATATTATCTAAAAATATTATGTATTTTTTAAAAAATAAATTTTATTTATATAAAACATTAAAAAAATAGATAATCTTTTAAAATATTATATACATATAAAATAATTAAAAAAAAAATCAATCACTATTTAAAAGAAAAGGCTAAATAAACAATCTAAAAAATAAAATAAAAATAGGTATTGATTTAAATATAAATAAAAAATATTTAAAAAATTACATTTTAAAAAAAGATCAAGTAAAAAAAATAAAGAGTTGTTGGGCCTATCAAGCTAACCTCACATGCCTAGCTTATTTGGGATTTTTTTTTTAACAAAAAAGTAAATAATGCGTTGTCATCTTTCCCCATATTCTTGCTATAATGGTAGCTAAAAACAAGAGTTAATAGTTTAGAAACTTATTTTCAACATATTTTTAATTTAAAATTCCTATAAAACACCCAAATATCTTAATAAACTCAAATATGACCTCAAAAAAATAAAAAAAAATTATCTTAAAAACCTAAAATTAACTTAAAACCAAGAATTTTTTCAAGTTTAGATATGAAATTTCAAGAAAAAAGGCAAATAACATCCAGGATAAAGTCTTCTTATCGAATGAAATTTATTAACACAAAAATCGATCTTTTTATGACTACAATCGGTGTCAACTAAAATTTTCTTTTTCTAATACTGGAATCCATCTACTTTATTTATTTTCTTTCAAATTAAGGAATAAAAATAAAAAAATAAAGTTTTGGATCAAAATTGATTTTTTAAAAAATCAAGGGATCTAATAATTTATAATGTGACAAGTAAAAGGATAAAAATGAATGTTTTGACATAATTTTGAAACTACCACCTATTTTCTCTATCTTTTTCACTATGGTGCTCTTTTTAATTTTGTTTCTAGTCAATAATTTTGAAGCTATTAAACTTTAATTTGTCCCTAAAATGATGCAACTGATAAAACAAAAATAAGAATGAAAATAAAAAAAAATATAACAAAAAATCCACAATAAAATATAAGCGCATGAAAAAAGTTATTTTGCAGAGGTATTTTACCTTTATAAATTCTTATAATTATAATATAATTATCCATTGCACTTAATGTGTTATAAGACATGGGCAAATGACAAGATATGCATCTACATAATTGGTATCTTTACATTTTTAATTCTTATCTAATTCTATAATACGGTATACTGTGTCAAGGTCTTTTTTAATCGAATAATGATATTTTTTTTCTCATGTTAAAATTGATCTTAAATTATATAAATATATAATATAAAAATTGCTCAGAATTGTTCAAATATTTTAAAAAAAATAACAAAATCTCAATATTACTTGAGCGCTGAAATATTTAAATTTCAAGAAATAAGAATTTTAATCTTTTTTTCCAAAAATCAAACCCATGTTGTCGTATAGTTGAAGGGCATTTTCAGAAGAGCCAACCTTCCTTTGAAATATCTTGGTGTAACCGCTAATTACTGGAAGCATGGAAAGTTTTCTCTAGCTAATTGTATGTTTCTCTTGAAGAATGCAAAGCTGGGCTTCAAAATGTGCAGGCAAACTCCACCTAATTTCATCATTCATTCTCGGTATATAAAAATTCTATGTTTTGTTCTGTTGAGAGAGGTACTCCTGGTTGATTAATTCGTGCACCAAATAAAATTAATTTTTCTTTCTAAACGATTTCATGGACCCGCCTTCGTATTAACTTGATGTAACCTGAGAAATTCAAGAAAATAATAATAATTAAAGCATACTTCATTAATCAATCAAAGGTATTATAAAAAACTACTGAGGCTACTTGTTTCTCCTTGGCAAAGTAATTAAAATCATGTTGAGCAGAAGCGCAACCTCTCCTCGTGGGAAGGAGGGGTGAATAAATAGGAAAGTGAAAGACAATGAGGCTCATAACGCTAAGAAAGCTTGGGGGAAGTCCCTCTGGGATTGGAGCTGAGAAATACTATAGAGTTGAACATCGCTTGTATTATAGCAAGAACAACATGGGATCTATTTCTAAAATAAGTTTCACTGAGGGTGGCATGGTTTAAAACCAATACACATTGAAAATGTTGAATCAATGAACGGCAAAATTGATTGTCCAAATTGTTATAAGGTAACCAACCATCATGAACAAGGTAATAGTTGGTGGGTATTTTTGCAGCTGAAGAGCTCATCCAAACCTCTATGATTACCATCTTCCACACTCCATGATTGCCAAAAGACTACATAAACTATAAATTATTTTCTCATGTACACATCTTCAGCATAAAGTCGGTAACAATTTCAGAGTTGTGCATGTTCTCTGTTAAATATTTTTTGTACACATAACTTCAAATCTATGCTGCAAAGGATTTACCACAACCACATGTCTTTGTTGCATTTGGGTTCTTGAAAGAGAAACCCCCACCAATAAGAGCATCGCTATAATCCAATTGCATCCCAAATAGGAAGAGGAGGCTCTTTGGATCACAAACTACAAAACAAACAGAAAAATGTAAATTTATTGTAAAAAATAACCTATAATTTCTACAGGCATAATCCTGTTTCCCATATGCAGAGGAGGGTGGTGTCAAATCTGCAAGCTTCTTACATTGTTTAAGCAAGACAAACAAATGGTACCCGTTTTTTATGAAAGACATACATGTTGGCTTCCAGAAATCAGAACAAAGGGAAAATTCCAACTCCAAGATCCAGTATCCATGCTTAAACAAATAGTGTTGCCACGACTACTAGAATTAATGAAATCAAAGAAGCGATAAATATGGGCTCAAACTAGGTGCCTTTAACAAGTCAATTTTGAACCACAAAATAAAAAGACGATGATATACAAGAGAAGCACATCAAAAATTAAGATCTAAATTTTAAAACACCAAAAAGTTGCAACCAGGATTTATTAGGACTTGTCAAAAGCTTCTACATAACAACATAGTTTGATGATTTGCAAGAAGATACAATCAGCACAGAATAAAGTGTACAATCAAGAGTCAAAGAAATGAACATGTTCAGGGTCTAATATTGCATTTTCAAATAACCAACAAAAAGAATTATGCTGCAATTGGGGTTTCAACTTTTAAATACTCGATAATTACTACAGAGATGTTCATTTGAATGATAATACAGTTCAAGCTGAGATTTTCAATAAAAACATCACTACATTGGAAGGCTAGGCAGCCTGATATGGTTTGACTACAGATTGGGACCTAGTTAGTCTGTTGATGGAAGTCAGATCAGGTTTGGCTCTGCATATGTTGTCCTTCCCTAACAAGAATGAGGACGTGAGTGAGGCCTTCTTGAGAAAGCAATCAGAACCAAATTAGGGTTTACTTGGAAGGGAACCAGCAGATAAACCTCCTAGAAACACTGGTTATTTTGATAGAAACTGAACTTGCCTTTATTCCATGTATGATGCCTTTTATTAAGGGTTAAGGTTATTACAACTAATGAAAGAGATAGTTTGTTTACCGTTGAGGACAGCCAGCCAACATTTTTTTTTATTACTATTATAGGATCAAAGACATCATGTTTCACCAAACAGAATAGATTAATCAACTTACACATATCATTCATGGAAGAGAAAATCACATTACATCCTACATGAACGTTTTCCTCTTCAACCCAACTCACCCAATAAATCTATATCCATGACACTCATTCATATTTTCATTACCCTATAATTAATGCATTTCTGACTTGAACAATAACCACTCACCACATCAACTTAACGGCCTTATGTCAAAATCCTCCTAAATCAACCACTACGTTAAACGCATGATCTTCAGTACCATCTGACTTACAAAACCCATGATCTTCAGTACCATCTAGCTTACAAAACCCATTTTTATCCAATCATGTGTCTCAAATACTCCCTAAGCACAATTTCTCATCTTTCGACAAACCCTATTCGCAAAATACTACAACGAGAGAGAGAGAGACTATTGGGTACTCCCAACCCCACTCACGTAAAAATGATTCACTGACAATCATCCTGACTCCCGCTTTTATGCAAGTGAAGGAGCAACATACCGAGAGTGTGGTTGGCTAAATGGGACTGCGCGGAACAACCTAATTTTGACTAGAATTTGGTGCCCAGCTAGAAATGAACAAACACTTGTCGCACGATCCCTCTAGTCTAGTCCAGTCTATACGCGCCACCATTTACAAGAACAGGGAAAAAAAAAAAGAGAGGCTGCTAACAGAAACGCATACCAATTGCAAATCCGTTGTATTCAATGATGGAATCATCAGGTCTAGCATTGGCTCGATTTTCAAGATCCATGGTGTAAGACATACCAGAGCATCCACCTTGTTTGACACCAATTCTTAAGCACAGATCTTCATCTCTATCATTTTTAATCCTATTCAAATGCTTCAACGCATTCTCCGTCACGGATATCGCCGGCTCCACCCCCTCCGACGGCGGCGCAGCTGTAATCATCGACCATAATAACAATTACAGTCACATGCTGTTATAATAAGTCACAAGAGAGCTGCATTGAATCAAAATGAATTACCTGGAGATGAAGTTGATCGAAGGTAGAGAGGATGGTTTCGACGGCTGAAATTTGATTTCGAGAATCGGAAAGAGAGAGAATTTGGAGGTGAAGAGAAAGAGAGAGTTTTTGTACTAGTGTAATTTGGCGATGGAAGAAGAGGAGAGGGCGGTGGTGCTGCTGTCGAAGAGAAAAACGCCATTTGTGGACTTCTCCTAGCCTCCTACGGGGATGGATTGATCAAGGTTTGATTAGAAGATCGTAGCCGTTCAAGATTTGATTACTGGTCCTTGTAAGTTGAACGGCTAGGTGGTCAAATATTACTTCACGTTTTCTTCATTTTTTTTAATATTTTTATAATAAATACATG
>Ga0325410_1001334_pt1 | contig 27163 bp, 14 predicted proteins | sample PopdelMetagenome_16_FD_206182 | JGI IMG/M metagenome (GOLD analysis project Ga0325410, IMG submission 206182) | Populus deltoides microbial communities from Bellville, Georgia, United States - Xylem-PdIQD-R3 | ecosystem: Host-associated > Plants > Phyllosphere > Stem > Wood/Secondary xylem...
TATGTTTAAATTAGCTAGAAACCGGCAATCCTCAAGAGCCCTAGTTGCAGTAATAGACAAACTGGAGCGGCGTAAGAGATATTTATCAACTAGGTTCAAAAATTTACGGGATTGTGATAGAGACTTGAGGACGCAAAGCCTGGCAGAGTCGTAGACATTGGTAGACTGCTTAGGGAGAACAGATTTGCAATAGGAAGGGTCTGGGGTGTCGTTGCAAAGGGTTCCAGGGCTGACAGGACTACTTGGAGAGACATTTGCTAAAGATGGAGAGGAAAAGAAAGGAAGAGCAGCAGCTATTACAAGTAGAGAGATGAGTTTAGAAGCCATTATTTTTCGGACAAAGGGGAACTATAAGTAGCTAGTTTGAGGAAATTGTGTATATGGGTTCGCTTTATTTATAGAGGATTGGAAATTAAGTGGTTTATGACTGGATTCATATTATACCATGACTGTTAGTGATATTTGTCTGGTATGCAGACAATCTTGTATTTTACGAAGTCAATTTTCATGACTTTCTGAAAAACGCGTAGGTCTCCTATGCTGCCTAAGGATATTTGCTGAATATTTTTTAATTTTTCCACGAACATCATGTTGTTATCCATGCAGGTTACTGTATAGGAGTATTCTGAGTAAACGTAGTCTATCCCTAATTCCACTTGCTATTCGGTGCTAGTCGTTCTTCAACGGTTCTCTACATGCTGCTAAGTCTATCTCACTTTCTTTCTTTAATCAGCTGACTAAGTCTATCTCACTTTCTTTCTTTAATCAGCTGGAATTAATTTTTATTATCATCTCGTTTACAGTAACGAGCTGCTACTAGAATGAGTTACCGTAGATATAATGAGAAGAATCCGAGTGTCCAAGTGCTCTTCATTCAAGGAAGGCAGCAATCAAATTGCAAACAAAAGTTAAGGGAGAGTAAATTGTCAAAGAATTGATTTGTTCTCTTTCTCCTTGTAGTCAAATCATTGGTTTGGTCTGTCTTATAGTTACGATAACAAAGCTGGTTGCAGCAAGAAGGCTACTAGATTTAGACGGAAAAACCTTAAAGTCCTCTTGGAAATTTAGATTTTTAGGAGAGCTGGGCCCAGAAAACTCCAGTTAATGACGGTCTGATTGCTTCTAGTTAGATTATGCAAACTTAAATGCACATTAAGCTGTAAGATCTTCAAATCTCACGGGAGATAATAAAAAAATATTAAAATGTGGATGATTTATGTAAGATGTAATCATAGAAAAAAATCTTAATATGTAAAAACGAAGAAGAAGACACTACTCTCTCTCTCTCTCTCTCTCTCTCTCTCTCTCTCTCTCTCTCTCTATATATATATATATATATATATATATATATATATATATATATATATATATAACATCTCTTATTACTAACACTCTACTCTTACTAAAATAATAAGAATTTTATAGTGATTTACTATTCATATATAGAAGTGAATAATTAAAGTTTTTTATCAATTTTATTTTTATTTTTTTTCAATTTTATTCTTTAATATTTTATTTATTTTCAATTCGTATAATTTATGTTTATTTTTTTCTATAATATTATCATAATATTAATAATCATCCCAACATTTAGTTGGTGCTCAATTTTTTAAAATATCTATTTTGTTATCATATGATTAAATAAAAAATATTTTTTAAAAAATATTTTTTAACATAGTGGTGTACATGATACCAGTTGTGAGTTTTGCAAGTTAAACCGCGAGCCCGAGTTAATCCAATATGTCGTTATCTTAATGTTAAAAAAATATCATCTTAATTTTTATTTTTTAAGCCAAGACACTTTTTTATCAGTTATCCAGGTTATCTTTGAACCCACGATATCGACTGGGTCACCTAGTATCAACCCCCATGCGGGTTCATTAATTTAAATATGGGCCGTGCAAGAAGTTGGGTAAAAAAATTTCAAGGTTGACCCACAAGGTCAGATTTAATAACAATGACAAATAGTTTCATATTTTAAATTTCATCTTCCATTTTTTTTTCTTTCAATTGAATTTTTTTTTCTTTTTTTTTTTATCAATTTTATCCTTCAATATTTTGTACATTTTGAATTGGTATTCATAATTTATTTTGGTTTGCTTTCTATGAGGTTATTTTAGACTCAAATAAACATCCTGGTATTTTATTGGTTCTCAATGTTATGAGTTTCTATTTTTGTTATCATATCATTAAACAAAAAATAGTTTAAGAAAAGAAAGTTCTTAAACTTAATGGAATCCATGATCTAAGTTGTGGGTTTGACGAATTAAGTCACAAAACCCGAGTCGATTTAATATGTTGATTAAAAAAAGATATTATCCTGAAATTTTTCAAAGTGAAACCACGTTTTTACTAGTTTTCCATATTATTTTTTAACCAATCAAGTCAACTGAGTTACCTCAAGGCAACTTCCACATAATTCAATTTGAAACCGAGCTAAGTAATTTTTCATAATAAGCAGTGAGTTGTTCATATTTATCATTAAAATGAGTCGTCTGATCCTATACCCGTTGGTTTAATATTGCCATGAACTTTAAGTTTGAATGCTCAGAATCAATTGAGAACATCCAACTATTAAAGCATTACGGGTCATCTGCAAGTTCTCAGTTGTAGTGTTAAAAAGTTCGTACATCTGATTTCTATTGGGCCTATTGGATGATCCTGCCTCCAACCACAAATCTGGATCAATATCTGGATGGGTCAAAGGATCATCCCCGTATCTCTCCTTCAATCAGCTATTATATGTATCCTGGAAAGAAAAAAATAAATTCATCAAATTCAAGAAAATAATAACTTAAGAAAAAAAATGATTGAAAACCATCATACCATAAAGTGCTGAGCTTAGCTATCAATGAATTATTGCATCCCATTTTGGTGGTTATTACTCCGCATATACGTTTCAACAAAAAGCTCTATTGGGCTAGACTCATGTCTAAGAACCATAGCCTGCAATAAAAAAAAAATATTGTCATTTAATTATATTTATAAAAAAACAACTAATAAAAAAATGGATGCAATAAAAAAAATCATACCATCTACTTTGCATGCAAAATGAACGTAATGAAGCCACTGGTGTGCGTGCTAACAAAACCATGAACACGCTGGTTCTAGTTATCCATACCAGACTGTGAGCATTGAGTGAAATGTGCAGACATCACATATTGAATGTATTCCACCCATACAACCTCTAAGATGTATGACAATCTGAAATCCTTCCAAACTATCATGTCATTTTAGCCTAGAAGTTATCTTTTTTTCGCATATTTCTTGGCTTTATTTTGTGCCTCGAAAAAAAAATCACTGAGTAAATGAAAATTAAAATTTTAATATTTGGAATAAAAAAATTATCTTGAATTCGATCTTACCTAATTGCAGCGTGATTCTTCCAAACCTTCGTAACATTATCATTAACTCTCTCCCATTCAAATTTTCTTTTGAAGTAAAAATTTATAAAAGAAAAATTACAGTATTTTCAATAAACTATCAAAAGTAACATAAAAAAATATTGAACTTAATATTAACCTTGATCCTTGAAAACCATACATCAACCTGTGGTTTCCATTCAAGATGTTTGAAAACCTGACAGCATTAAAACAATAGAATTTCCATCGATAATTTAAAAGTCGATGTTATTGTTATAAAAACCTCATTGTTTGTAAACTTGAAATTGCATTCGTTAAATGATATTATTTTTTCATCCATAAATATTACATTATAGTTTATAGCAATACACATTCATGTTGTGAAAATTTATTAGAATTCTCTTCTTCTTTGTCAATTGACTCATCATCATCTCCATCGCAATCTTGTATGTTTATCTCATTGCTATTATCTTCATCGACTTGTGTATGTTGGCTGGAGTTCAAAGCATCATTCAAACTTCTCAGCATTAACTTTAATAAAAATATTCTCGGCGATGCAAAAATTTGAATTTTTTTAAGTCATTAGACGGAGCAACTTAATATGGATCAACTAACTCACCAAATTGAAAGACATCATCTCCCATAGTTAACTCATCATTGTCATCCTGAACAACCTCGACATAACCCTTGGATTTGGTTTTCACTATGGACAATCAATTAGCTGTTGAACGATCCTTTCTAAAAAAAATTGTATATGTCATAAACTTGTTGGCATGGCTTAGTGAAAACAAAGACATCGTTAACGTTATAAAGTCTAGCTTTTGAATTAATTTTGACCAAATCATGATGGAGATCTACTCTTATTCCTCTATTAGTGGTGTCGTACCAATAATATTTGAATAAAAATACTCTATTCTGCTCGCTTTGATATTGCAATTCAATGACCTCTTCCAACTTTCAATTGTAGTCAACTTCAAACTCATTAAAAGTCGACCCCTTAACATAAACTCCATTATTATATTTCTTTCTTCTATACTCATATTCTTCAATATGAAACACATGTCCATTGATGAAATACTCATTGTGGCACTTCACCTTTCTTTTAGAACCCAGACTTAGTAAAGATAAAGTAATAGTAGCATTCTTTCCCAATTGATAATCCTGGTACATAAAGTACAACCTTGAACAGTTAATGAGAAATGTGTAATGAAATTAAGTATCCGAGAGATAAGAATAATTAAACAGTACTTACATGTATTCTGAATTACATGGAAAATTTAATCAAAAGATTTGAGATATAGTTGGTTATGAGTTTTGCAATAGTAAATATTGACGATGTTGCCTGCGAAAAATTCAACAATGTATCAGTTTATGATATTATAAAAGATAAATTATTATAAAATAATGACATGTTAAGTGGTATACATATTGAATAACATGTTAATTATATGTTTTTCTTAATTTTATTTCTGACAAATATCTTCTTCTCATAACATTTTTTGGTATGGGTCGTCCAGGATGGGAGAATATTAACAAGTTCCCACTCGAAGGCACTTTCCCATCATCGTCATGCCTTGGAACACGATTGATTCTTGTTCTCAATTGAGGCTTGAAATAATACGAGATAAATATTGAGATCTCTTCAACAATATAGACCTTTCATATCAAAGCCTCAACATGTGCCTTATTTTTTACTTTTCTCTTAAGGTTAAATAAGTACTTGCATGGAATTAAATAAATGTTTTGAAATATGCTAAGAAAGACAATAGAATTTTAATTATGATACATATGTAAACACTAATCTCTCGAATGGATACATCCATGTATATTGTATTGGGCCTCCAACTTTTACCTCAAACGGTAAATGTATAGGTAAATGCTCCATCGAGTCGGAAAACAATGGGGAATATCATCTTAAATTTGCATATTGTTTGGATGATATTCTTTTCAAGCATTTTCATTTGTTGTGTCTATAACTTGTTGGAGCATATATCTTTAAAGAATTTATTGGTCTTCGTGAGTGCATTCCATATACCATTTGACAATAAATCCCAGTAAGCTAATGGAATGATTATTTACATAAACACGTGGAAGTCATGACTTTTCATTCCATACAATCTGCACGCTTCCAAATTCACGAACCTTGATATGTTTAAGGCATGTCCATCAAGAAAACTCGGACTTTTAAGCCATTGGCATACAAGTAATTGTGCATTCATGTCTAAGATGAAGCTGACTTTGGGATTTGCGACCTGTGACCTAACATAAACAAATTTCATATTTTTACGGTGACAAAACAAAGCTATATTCATCTAGCCTTGATATTGCCTTTGTCTTCTCCTTCACGTCCATGACCGTGTTGAAAATATTTTCAAACATGTTCTATTCTATGTGCATGACATGAAGGTTATGGCAGAAGAGATTGATCTTCCAATAAGAAAGCTCCCAAAAAATACTTTGCTTTACCTAATTATAAGTCAAATCAAAATCAGGAAACTTTTGCTTATCGGATTGAAAACTAAACACATTGTCATCGTACTTCAACATCACGTTATACAATTCTCTACCTAAAAGAAGTGGCAATGAAACATCCCTTTCAACTTTGCCAACAAATAGGTCATTTTTATTCTTTCTGCATTTGTGATTCGCTGGTAAGAACTATCGGTGGCAGTAAAAAAAAATATGTTACCGTTGTTTTTTAACATGAATGCATTGTTATTTTTTATACAGTATAAATATGCTAATTTTTTATGCGTGTTCCAACCAAAAACCATTCTATAAGCTGGAGAATCATTGATAGTTCACATCAAAGTTGCCTTCATCAGAAAATTTTATTTCCTCGATACATCATAAATCAAAGCCCCGGATGACCATAACTACTTCAACTCATCAATCAACGGTTGAAGACAAACATCTATATTTTGACCTGGACTATTAGGATCGGGTATGACCATAGATAAAAACATAAACTTCGAACTTATACACATCTCTGGTGGCAAGTTGTAAATCATGAGTATCACCGGCCAACAAGAATCAAGAGCAAAAAATGACCTGAATGGATTGAATCCGTTTGAACATAACCCAAGACGCACGTTCCTTATCTTCAATGAAAACTGAGGATGCACACTGTTAAAGTGTTTCCAGACTCCACCATTTAAAGGGTGCACCATCGCTTCATCCATTACATCATTTGATTGGTGTCATATTATATGTTCAACAATCTTTGGTGACATGAATAATCTCTGTAGTTTAGATGTGAATGAGAAATATATAAGTTTTCTATGTACAACAAGAATCCTTTTCCTGTCAGTTATGAATTTAAAATGAGAATACTCACATGTTTTGTACTTAGTTAACTCTATATTTTTAAGATAATATAATATGTAAAAGTTTGGACACATGTAAATTTTCTAACTAAGGGATTTCATCATCAACAAGTTTAAGACGTGAACACGAAATGGCCGACTCCAATATGAGATTTTTATAACTTCATCAGTGTTATTCCTCGATTATATTATATATAGAAGCATATGTGTCAGCCGGTGGTGGATTAAAAATAACTATCCGCTGTCGAATAAGGTTGAGTCGGAAAATTAAAAATCGTTGAAATGTTTTTCAATGCATAGGTTATACAACATTTTTTTTTTCCAGTAGAAATAAATAATAAAACGATCTAGTCTAGTCCGTCACTGTCAAGTAATTAATTGTCTTTAAAGAAGAACGTCAAATAAACTTCACTTAACTTTCCACGTTGACGAATTGGGGGCTGGAAGATGACTGGCTGCTTGTATTATGCATCCAATTTATAGATTTCAGATTAGATTTGCCATAGGACGTATCCAACACGACCAAACTGGAAATTCATATGAATCAATAATTTGAAGGCAATATAAACATGAGGATTGGTTAGCTGTTTGACAAAGAGAGAACGCCGGAATAAAGATCGGAACTCCGTTTCCGAGCAGCGGCCTATATGCCAGTCGTCGGTGATAAAGAAGATTTTTAATTAATTGTCTTCAAAAAAGAACGACAAATAAACCTCACTTCCCTTTCCACGTTGACGAATTGTGCAGTAGTTTCCATACCTGTTGGCCCCTTTGATAATGGAGCAAGAATCCACGCCGACTAGCATTATTCAAACTTTTATTAATCTGGGCCATGCGATGGAGGGTGATCAGTATAAGTCCAAACTTTTGCTCGGATATTAACATTAAAGACGCATGATTTCCCTCATATTATTTACACGGTTGGACTATACATTCAATGAAGGTGTGCAAATTGGGTATGCCATTCTATTTCCTAATGCTAACATGGACAAAAATACTTGACTGACTGAAAACAACGTAGAAACGCGTGAAAGTTTCTTCATTTAACTACTTTTCAGCAAAATCCTACACTTCCAAAATACACGGTGGCTATAATTAAACCTGACTCGATACGTTCCCGAATATTTCTGGAATGCTACGAATAACAAGTTGGTTCTCACCACCATGTGCGACGAAAGAAATAAAGCTTCGCCCAATAATTCATCAACTCTCAAACAACCAACTTGTGACTTTTTTCAGCACATTACGAGGAAAAAGATAACAATTTTCATAAAATATTTAGAGAAATAATATTATTTAGAGTTATAAATAATATTTATGATTTGTGAGTTGCAAGTGTTATATATAACCTACTAAAATTATAAAATTACTAGACATAAAATTCAATAAAAAAGAAGAGATAGAGAAAAAAAAAAGAAAGAAACATACCTCAAAAGCACAATGAAACTCCAATGACTACACCATTGGTATCGTTGCAAGAATATTAATGAGATAAATCAAATAACATCAAAAAATATCACTAACGGTTAACAAAGTATGTCACGCAAGTTATCTAAAGGTATCAGACTTGCTTTTTGGAGGCTTGTATGGCACACTCCGATCACCATTGGTGATGTTCTTTGGTGTTGTTAAATTCATCTCATCGATATCTTTTCAACGATATCAGTGATGTCATCATAAAAAATTTGGTGTGTCTTTGGGGTCTCTTTATTTCTTTCTTTTCACTCTCTCTTCTCTCTTATTTATTTTTATTTAATCCTATCACAACCATTTTGTAATTTGAAAGAGTTGCATATGACACTTGCATGACTCGCGAATCTTAGATGTCATTTGTGAATATCTAAACTGTATTATTTCTCTAAATATTTTTTGGACTGTGTTATTTAATCATTTTTTTTCTTACTATGCTAGAGTCTAAAAGAACTCCTTAACTTGTCCTATGGTTATGGTAGGGAACATATATCCATTATAATGCTTCAAACGAATGACCAAGTACTTCCTTCATGTCAAGATTGATGACCAAAGATGAAACTAAAATTATTATAGTAGATATTGGTTTAATAACTATTAATTGATTATAAAATTGTCAAAGAATTGGTTGTGTAAATGTCAAAATGATTGGCTTTGATTAGTGAATCGTTATTTGTGTTGATGAAGATGAATTTGTTTAGATTGTTAATTTGTCCAAATTATCTAAAGAATTAGTCAAGCTTATCTTATAGGATATAATGTGATTGTTTATGTTATTATCTAGTATGTTTGGATAAATCATATAGGAAGTTCAAATGAGTTTTATAATAAAGATAATTACGAGTTATCTAATGATAACTATCAGATAAGTGTTTTTGTGAAACACATTAGTAGTCTGTTAAGAATGTAATATACTAGAAAGCTTGAAAATAATGTTTATCAAATGTTTTTATTCTTATCTCATGAATGTGTATATAAGAAAGGACAATCATAAGTATTTTGTAGAGCAACACTAGTAGCAGAGCAAAAGTGCCCGACCAACTAAGAAGTTACATAAAGTTTCGCAGCATTTACTCTTGATACACAAGTGGAGTGTGAAGAAAATTCTTAAGGAGAATTATTTGTTAAAGAGTTGGAGAGCCTGCAAACTTCTAGGGAGAGTTCATGTGTTAATTATTAGAAACTGAATATTCCAATTATGATGACAACAGTTTAAAGATCGTTGGGTGTTTTGGCAAGTTATTGTGTTAAAAGACAAAACAAAGTGTTTGTCTTAACAAATAAGATATTATAGATACAAATGATTTGTAGTTGAAAATGCTCATCTTGAAATTTTCTAAACTAGTGAAAGTTGTCTATCATAGGTTTGGTTACCCTAGAGGGTTTTTTTTAAAAAAAAATCTTCAAAGGGTTTTCCTTTCATAACCAAATAACTTGTTCATTTAAGTTTTCAACATTTATATTTATTTAGTTATTGATCAGTGTTTGTAAAGTGTTAATAGATTGCTTCTTAATATACAAGGAATAAAAACAGGATTGTCAAGTGGTATTAGAGCTAGTTCACTCATTCTAATAGTGAGATCTAGTTTTCCTATTGAACATGTCAATATTGACTTCACCACTGCATTGAATTCAATGGTGAGAACTATGCTTACTAAAAGTTAAGGATGAAAGCTTTCCTCAAATCACTAGACGAGAAAGTCTGGTGCTCAATGAAGTATGGATGAATTAAGCTTAAAACTCATTTCAGCGACTGGACCAGAGATGAACCTATTGATTGTAATTGGAATAATAAAGACGTGGATGCTATATTCATGGTAATGTCTCTTGATGAATTTAAAATAATCTTCGTATGTGAGATAGTCAAGGAAGCTTGGAATATTTTGAAGTTACTCATGAGGGAATCAAGATGGTGAGAATTCCCACATTACAAATGTTAACCTTAAGATTTAAAGAGATAAGAATGTTGAAAGATGAATCTTTTAATGAGTTTTATACAAAACTTAACGATATTATAAATTTTACGTTCAATCTAGGAGAAAAACTAGAGGACTCATGAATTGTAAGGAAGATTTTAAGATCTCTACCTTAAAGATTTCGACCAAAAGCCACAAAAGAAAGCAAGGATCTGGACACTATACATGTTAAAAAATTGGTAGGTTCCTTACAAACTTATGAATCTACATTGCTTTATCAAAAGAACTATAGGTCCATTGCACTTAAATATATTAAGAAAAAACATGATTTTTTTTTTTATGATGATCTTAATAGTGAAGATAGCGCTCTTGTAGCTAGGAAATTAAGAAAATTCATGTTTAAGAAAAAAAGGATGGTAAAGAAAAAAAAAGGCAAATATTTTTCCGAAAGAAATGAGTAAAAAAAATGGAAGTAAATGTAAAATTGAATCCAAGAAAAGAGTTAAAAGTTTTGAATGCTCATGATATGGTCACTTAAAAAATAAATGTCATAATTTCAAAAGAAATAAAGAAAAAGGCCTTTAATGTTACATTAAGTAATTAATCTAATTTTGAAATTTTTAATTCATTATCTGATAATGAACTTGCTTTTATTTCTCTTTATGGTCTTGTTGATGGATATATTGATATGTACCAAACTGTCAATATATTAAATGACTTTGATAAATATCAAATTGTTAACAAATTCAGTAGTTTTGACATAAATCAAACTATTAGTTATTCTAGTGATTCAGATATTATTTTTGTTACTACTAATTATAAATTAAATTTGCAGGAAGTTAATGATGACTCATGTAAGTCATGAAAATCAAGAAATTGAACAAGAAGTTGTTTAACAAGTTGACAGTTATGGGAAATGAGAAAAAAAAAATCTAGATGAGGCTCTAAAACTGTGAGAAGTAGAGATATCTAGATCTCTCACTAAGCTCAAAACACTTAAGAAAAAACTAACAATGTGCAAATAGATAAAGAAACAATCAACAACACAAACTTTGATGGATTGTTAAAAGCTCAAAGGATCAACATTGATTATACATTTTTAGGATACACAACGCATGAAAAGTCAATTAACAATATATCGGTAGCCTCCTTTTCCAAAGAAATTACCTTTGTAAAACGTAAACTAGAAGAGATTGTTATGCCTAGAGATGAGTAAAAAAAAAAATCCAAACATGTAAGTTGAAAGGTAAGTCTATTCCTACTTGTTAACAATATGGGATTGTAGGACATGCAAAAATGAATTGTTTCAATCTAGAAAATAAATTTATTAATAAGAGTTAAGATCTAGAGTATAAAATTAACTTAACATTAAATCAATTATGTATTATAGAAATGAAACTTGGTAAGTTAGGAGGTTATGAGAAATCTCAAGAGTTTGAAAATTTTAATAAAATAAATGTAAAATCAGTGGGTAGTTTAGAAAAAGCCAATATGTCTAGTAGCACATACAACACTGAAAATAATGAATAAAAATTTATAATATTTAGATAGTAGTTGTTCTAAACATATATCGGTACCTTTGAAAATGGAAACACAACTACTATAAAAGGTAAAAAAAAAATATTAATGTTCCTAGTTTACCTGCTTTTCATAATCCATTATTTGTAAATGGTCTTAAAGATAACCTACTAAGTATAAGTCAATTTTGTGATAAGAATAATAGGGTGCAGATTTCTAAAGATAAATGTAACATCTACAGTCATACTAATAAATGGATCACGAAAAGTACTAGAACCTTGAATAATTGCTATGGAGTTTTAACCTTGACAACTTTAGGTTGTAATAAGGTAACATTGGATGATACATTGTTGGTATCAATGTTTTGGTCATATCAACTTTTAAGACTAGTCAAAGATATCTAAAAAGGAAACAATATGTGGTCTAGCACATCTGTAAACAATTAGAAAGATGGTGTGTTGAGCATGTTAGGAAGGAAAACAAACCAAGGCTTAACACATGAAAACTATTGACATTCTAACCTTAAGACCCCTTGAATTGTTACATATGGACATAATGTGTCCAACTAAAACTGAGAGTCTAGGTGAAAAAAAAGTATATTATGGTTATTATCGATGACTATTCAAGATATAGTTGGGCTATTATATTAAGAGAAAAGATTGAATCCTATCTTATGAGCAAACTATTGTAAAGAATTTAAAAATGTTAATTTTTCATCTTTTTATGATGAATAGAATATACATAAAGAATTATTTACTCCTATCACTACTCAGCGTAATGATATAGTTGATAAAAAGAATAAAGTTATACAAGAAATGACTCGAATTATGCTGAATAGTAAAAAAATCGCATTGTACTTTTAGAGGAAGCTGTCAATTTTGTTGTATACATTTTGAATCGTGTTATGTTTAGAACTGAAACAAAATTCATGAGTTATAAAACTATAAGAAGCTCACAGTCAAATACTTAGAAGTTTTTAGAATTTCTTGCTATGTATTGAGACATCAATAAACCTTATATAAGTTTATTAGCAAAAGTGATAAATGAATCTTTTTTATATACTTATCACACAACAAAACATACAGAGTCTATAATTTATGATTTTAGACTATGATGGAATCAATTAATGTGGTTGTTGATAACAATTTAAAGGAATATGTCAAGAAAGATCTTTATAACATCATTAAGATAATTAAAGAAAACTCATTAAAAAGATGAAAAATACAAGAAAAGCTCTTCATATGTCTCATTGTGCAGCTCAAACCAACCTGCCATCCCATGAATTAATGAAGTTATTAAATACTTAATATTAAATTTCTTCATTTATACGTGTAGCTCAAACCCAACATAATGAGTTTCAAGAATAACTTAATATTAAATTTCTTCATTCATACACTTCCTCTAATTTTAACTTTTTTATACTCACATTTAATTTGATTTAATTTTAAGAGAGATAAAAGAGCATTGATGCCTATAATCACCTGATCAAATACGATTTAATATTATCTAAAAAGGAAAAAAAAATGTAAATTCGAACACTTGAAATGCTGGTTGAGAATATAATAATGGTTTTATATTATTGAAGGTGGAAAAACAGGTGTTTCAAAGTCAAAGATCGAGTTTCAGCTATGGGTGGCTGAAAGTCTGAATTCAAACAAAATGTAAGGTACTTAGTTGACAGTCGATGCATGGAGTTTTGAAATACAGGCTGGCGATGTTCCATTATTACACGGTTCCAAGTGACCTTCCCGTTAGTTTAAGCCCACAAACCACCGATTTCGACGACTTGCAGAAATCATAATTTCGGTTAGAAATCCATGGAATAGAACCATTTGCTGAAATTTAGGAATAGATGTAAGATATTGGAGGAAGGCATAAAACGACTATATGGAGCAGTTAGGTCCTTTTCATGATCCTGGCGAATTGTTTTGAAGTTCATGTAATTGAATTGAAACGTTAATTCATGGAACTCTGAATTTTTTTTCATTTATTATGGAGCTTCATTTATCTCATCATTACCCTTTGTTTTGGGTTTTTTTTTTCTTGCCTTAATTAGAAGAAATTTAAATTTCAAATCCAAGCATTATAAGTTTGGTATGAACAAAAATATTGTAACTTTATATTTAAATTTTGGATTTAGGTTCTAGATTATCGTTACAATTCTAGACTTTTGATTCCAAACTTATAATTATAATTTTTATATCCAGTTCAAAGCTCGGGTTTAGGATTTTGACCGGGTCGCTCGGGTTAATTATTTTTTTTAATTCAAAAAAAAAAGCCTAGCAAAAATATTGTAGCCCAAAAAAGAAACACCATGGAGTATGGATTGGTAATGGTTTTTTATTTTTTATTTTTTTTTTTGTAATTGAAGCTTTTGTTTTCAGTGCTAAACTGCTTTTTTTAATCTTGTTATTATGTAGTTATCACATTGACTGAAATTTAGACCTCATAGATTGTTTTAATTAGTTTGTTATAGGGTTTTCATTGTAAAAAAAAGTCCTAACATTAAATTAATGTTTAATTTGACAAGATAGAATTAAATTATATTTCTAGGAACAAATTTAAACTTTAAGGACTAAATTTGACATTGAAACAAAAGCACACCCTTTTTTATATATATTATTCATGAGGCATATTTTTAAAAAAGTTTGGTCCCATAATTTTTATGTTTTTCATATGTAATCCTTTTCTATTAAAGTTTTGATGTTTTAGTCCTACATTTTATTTGTTTTGCTTTTTAACCATTGGATTTAGTAAAGGGAAAAAGTTACCTGAAAATAAGGGAAAAGAGAGAAAGTTGTCTGTTTTCCATATTTTTATACAAGTGTACATATTGCTCATGCGTAATCAGCTTCGTGCCCGTGCCAAGTCTGTACATATTGCTCATGCGTAATCAGCTTCGTGCCCGTGCCAAGTCTGTACAATTGTACAAGAAAAAAATATCAGGTTCAGTCCGTTACTTTTACAAGATTTTGAACTGTCTTCAGTTTTCAAGACACCACTTCCTTCAGCTTTTTTATTAGTAAAGGGTCAGAATAGCAAACCAGCATGGAGGCCTTGGTCTGTTTCCTTTTGTTATTTTGGGCTATTTTTCCCTTATGTTTTTGGGCGGTTCTTAATGGGTTTGGACTACAATTTGTTTCATGGGAAACTTCTAATATAGACGACTTAAAAAAAGAGATGATAACAAAAGCATAACAAAAAAAAAATTATTTTATTTATTTTTTATGAAAAAGGTTTTTTTTAAAAAAAATATGTTTTTATTTTTAATCAAAATATATAATACAAAAAAGTATAGGAAAAAACAATATTGTCATGACTTATAATTATTTTGTATGATTTAACATATTTTAAAAATATCAAAAACTTAGTTTTTATATTTTGCACACATCTTGGATTTAATAACATGTTTATTAAATTCATGGAGACTTGACCTAAATTTTAAAAATACCAAAAAAAACAATTTTTTTATATTTTAATATTTGAATTTATAAAAATATATTTTCAATATTAAAAAAAGTAAACTAAGCCCATGAAAAATAAATATAACCTCATCCTTTCTCTTTTCATTTATTTTTAATATCCAGAATTATAAACTTATATGTAAGAGTATTTCTAATATTAAAAGAAACATAAATGCAAAAAAAAAAATTGTTATAGTTTTAAAATGATTAGGTTAGACTCATAAAGTCATGATTCACTATATTAGGATTGATTTGATTTAACTAATAGACAGATCAATTGATAGAAAAATACAACAGTGTCTTAAAAATAATCAGACAAACAAATAATATAGCTTATCTTAGATAGAGTGTACTAGGGGTGATATTGTTTTTTTAATACATAACAAGTCCCCTTATCCAGATTTTGAAGACTAGTTATGGTTTCTAATAACTAAAATATTAGGTAAAGACTCCAAATATTTTTAAATCATGAAAGGACAATAATTCTTTATTCTTTCCATAGCACCAAATCCTGATCTAGAAGGATGATCTTCACGACTTCGTACACGTGCGATGGAATGACAACTTCACTAGGGAGTTTTTTGTGGACTAAGCTTTGTTGTTTGTCTGTTTGTTGTGCTTTAATTTATTGGCTTGTGTATTTTTTTTTTCAACATACATTTTTATATGCTTTAAATCTTTGTACATATTGCTCATGCATTTGTATAGTACATATAGAATAACACCTCATGCATCACATGCTTCAATTTTTTAGAGCCTAGGTTACATGAAAGATTATCGGTTTACCCTATAACGATTGGTCAAGATTCAAGTTCTTAAAACACCCAAATTATATTTGAGTGCCTGCTTGGTAATGGTGGGCATACGTATCATAATTATTTCTTACAACACCCTCATACTACCTTTACAAAAATCGTTACTGGACAGATCTGAGACCTTTTTTAGACTAGATAAAAATCTACCCACACTCACCTAATGATTAGACCATATCCTTAGGATGTATGTGTCATCTGTAAATTGCTTCAAGGAAAGCCTAACATGTAACATATTGAATTTCAGGACTTGTAAGTAGCGAATAGTTGACACATAGATTCTATAAGAGTCTGAATTATTACAAATCAACTGAGATGAATATGGATTCCCTCGTCAATGTAATAATGACATCAGGTTCCTAAATTTATAAATGACGACCATTGTCACCCCTAGATGGTGAACATGTATTCAATGTACTTTACCACAAACATCTCATATTTATTTTCTTTGCAAACTTGCATAATTTTTACTTGAAAGTCTAGAATATAGGTCCTGTTTTAGAGAGAACCTATAACATCAGATTCCAAAAGATATTGATGAAAAACAAGGAATGAGCCTACTAGGAAGATGAAGGTCAGAAAGAGATGGAAAGTGATTTGAACCCTAGTGGAAATTTTAATTGAATTCATGAATCCAAGATCTTCCCAGTTCAGGCTTGAGATTGATAATTAAACTTGACATAATGGATGATCTGCCCCAAGGCATTAAGACTATAATAACTACCCTCCCACAACGTCCTCATCTGGAGAGGAGCATAGGATGTATAAAACCACAACAAAGAGTGATCAATTCTTTAAAGAGTGTAATTCAATCAAGAACCAAGCAAGAAAATCCTTATTTTCTATGCTACAATATACAACAACTTTATATAAATTAAATTTAAAAATTAAGTCTTACCAAAGAGCATTTATACTCTTAGATATAAAACCCTAAGATAACTTAATGGCCTTACTTGACTCAATTTAAAATTAAACCCAAAATAACCCAAAAACTAACTATTTAACTTGAAAATAATAAATAAATAAATATTCTAAAATTTTTATCCTATGGTGCCACTGCTAATACCTAAAAAAACAAGAGAAATAATTGTTTGGATGTAAAATCCCTCTATTATGCCACTTCTATTTGAAAAATAGAATAAGAAATTTTCTTATCCCAATAATCTTATTTTGCCACCACCTTTAGTGTCCATGGTAGAGTAGGATTTTTTTCCCCATTAAATATCCTTAATATATTAGACTCCTTGCTAGATTAGACTTTCTTTTCCCAAATAATTCATGATTTTCTTGTTGGATTAGGAAATACAAAATACTTGACAAAACAAGCTCAATGATTTTGAAATTAATCCCTTAGCTGAAACTTGTGGTCCTCAATCCCATCTTGAATATGAATCAAGTTTATTAAGGCTTGTTCTTTTTGAGTTGTTTTTTGTAGTCCATCTTAGCTCATGTGTCTTGCAAAAACCCATTAAAAGCTTCCTTAAACTTATTTACTCTAGCTCTTGTGATTGCGCCTACTAGAAATACTAATGGATCCTTTGGTGTAGGTTAGATCACATCATCCCCTCTATCCTCAAGAGGTTTCAACCTCGAATCATCACCTGCATCAAACAAAGAGAGATCAGATACATTAAAAGTAGCACTAACTCTATACTTACCTGGAAAATTCACTTTATAAGCATTATCATTGAACTTCTCAATGATTTGAAAGGGACTGTCTCCTTTTGGCACCAACTTAGATCTTTTTTCTTAAGAAACCTCTTTTTTCGCATATACACCCAAACCCAATTTATTGGTTCAAATCTCAGCAATCTCATTCATTTATTGGTTTTGTATGTATATTGCTCATTCTTTTTCTCTATATGTTGTTATACCTTAGCATTCAAATCTTTCACCACATGTGCTTTTCTATTACCATCAAGACAAACATTTTCATCAATATGTAAATGAATCAAATCTAATAGTGCCAAAAGATTAAAACTACAAATAATCTTAAATGGTGAAAAATTAGTACTAGAATGCACACTACAATTATATGTAAATCCAATAAATGGTGGGAAATCTTCCTGATTCAAGTTCTTTTGGATAATAGATGTTAACAATTGAATTGAAGTCCTATTCACTACTTCAGTTTGTTTATCAGTGTGTGGATGACAAGTAGTACAAAATAACAACTTAGTACCAATTTTCCCCTTAATACCTTTCAAAAGTAACTTAAAATTTTAATATCTTGACTTGACACAATGCTTTTAGAAACACCATGTAGAAAAAAAATATTTTTTATGTTTGTTACATCATCGTTTTATTACAAGATATAAAATGAGCCATCTTAGAAAACCTATCAACAACTACAAAAATTAAATCCCTACCTTTCTTTCAACTTGGCAACCCGAGACCAAATTCATAGAAACATAAACTCAAGGTTTCTTAGGTACGGGTAAAGATGAAAATTAGGTAATTAGAGCATTTTTTTACATTAATTAATAGTTTTTACAAGCTTGAAAAAAGTCTAAAAAATTCTAAAAAATCCAAAAAAAGAAATAGGTTTTTCTAGTTTTTAATGTCAATTAACCAAACCAAACTGAATAAAAAATTGTCAGTTTGAACCCGTTTCAGTTCGGTTTCGTTCTCGAATCAAAAAAATTTAATTTGGTTATTTTTTTAAGTAAAAATCGAGTCGAACCAAAAAGTTCACCTTTAAAATTAGGCCTAGAGATAACTAATGATTTTAGAGTGAAGAGGATCTAGGCTAAGTGGGTTTTAAAATCAGACCTGGTATAGGGCTTGAACTCGAGTTTACTATAAAGTAATTTTTTGACCTAAACATTATTTTTTGCAATCTCATTATTAGATTATCTAACTAGTAACCTTCCTCTATTTGAACAATTTATTTTTAGATGGAATAATATTCAATTTTTATTTTTTTATGATGGGTTATTAAGACAAAATGATAGAAATTAATTTTGATAATTACTATAATTAATTTTGTATCAGTTTTGGTTTTAGAAATCAGTATAAAAAGGAGGTTTAAAGGCTATGTTATATACACCAAGTAATGTATATTTTTATCTTCTTCTCATATGTTTTTCCAACTATTTTTGCTTAATTTTTCCTTAGTTATTCTAGAGTTTAAGTTTGAGTGATGAGATTCAATGAGCATTACCAAAGAATCTATTAGAGGTATCAATTATGCCTATTACAAGGTCTAAATCTAAAAATATCAAAGAGGAATTTAATGAGCTAATTTAAGATGTTTGGGTTATAAAGCTATGAAATATGCTAAATTAGATCATCATATAGGTGCTATATTTGAAATTACAAGTGAAAGTTTGTTGTGATTCAAGTTGGGCTAAAACCTATTTATTTCAAGCTTTCTATCCACACATGATAGGCTCAATAACTCATCCCAAATAGTGAAAGTTTGTTGTGATTCAAGTTGGGTTAAAAACTATTTATCTCAAGCTCTCTATCCACACATGATAGACTCAATAACTCATCCCAAATAGAGAACGATATGTTTGAAGTCAGATTTGAAATATTCCACAAAATAAAAAAAGATAGAAAATAAATGTTTTCCATATGATTTATGGATTCTTGTAAGGCAAGGATTTAATTACATGTAGAATCTTTACTTTAGAAGGATTCCGTACTTCCTAAGAAGATCGATTAGGCAACAATTTTTTTTTTAAGGATTCCTTATGCAACAACAATCATTATTATTCAAAGACATTAGAGACCATTTTGGGCTTATTTTTTAATGTGTAGTTTTACGCAAATAAGCATAACTTTTAATTCGATCGTTGGATCAAGTAAGATTTTGCCAGACATTTCCAAATGTTTTTTTTATATAGTTAAAATTTAATAACAATCGGACATCAAGAAGGCTTTTCGATAAAACCCATAAGCTAATGTGCATAAATTGCATTGTTTTCTAAGTGGTCTAGGATTGTTTTTTCTATTTTTAGAAATATTTTGTTATTTTTTCAATTCTATGTAAGATATTTTACCTAGTATAAACATGGTTATTTAGCTTGTATTTAGGCTTTTTTTTTAAAGACTTGGATTATTTCAGAATAATATTTTATGTGTGGCAAGGTTGCTCATACTCTTGGTTTTTTTTATCAAAGATTAATGATTTTTGTGGCGTTCTTCCTTATACTTCTAGTTTTTTATTCATTATAATCAAAGGGCTGAGGTTTTTTATCCAATAACTTTGATTCCTTAATTCATGTAATAATTGGATTAGGTTCTTTTCAATTTCATGTTAACTTTCTTAGGATTCCTATCTTGTTTATGGGTTCAAGGGTTTTTAGCCTCCGTGTTTGCATCATTAAGTTTTTTCATATTAGTATGTTCTTCTAAGTTTATGAACCTTGATTTATATTGCAACTAATCAAGATAATGTTGTTGAAATCCTATAAAGTTGATTGCATTCAATCTATTTGCATCAAGTGATTAACAATAAAACTTGAAGGATAAATGATATAATCCTTGATAGCAACATGATATGCATCCTTTATATAATCTAAGTACTTCAACAAGTGTACTTAATATTATGTTCATGCATGATCTGTCTATAAAATTGTAGTTTTAATCTTTAAACTTATAAAGTTATTCTACGAATTTTCATGTATATACTAAAATATATTTAGATAACTTTGTTAAATCACTTTATATTAAATTAATCTTTAAAAACTCCAATCAATTATTAGTAATTTATTTTTAAATTGTTGGTAATTTGCAAAGTATATAGAATCAAGGTTTTTTGGAATTTTTTTCATGCAAGTTATATCTAGTAAAAATTAAATAAAAACAACACAATAATAATCATTCAAAAAGCTATACATAACTCGGATCAAAATAGTTTGTGTTAATTAATCTGATTAGTTTTTATAGTTTGACACGACCTAAAGATTGATATCTTTTCCCAAGTGTAGGAGTGTCGAAGTAATAAATAACCCGACAAGACCAGGGTCGAACCACAGGGAGGTTAATTGTATAAACTACAAATAAAGAAATAGATAATAACATAAAATGAGTTGAAGAGAGCTTTGAGATGCGATATTGATATAAGGATTAAACAATGATAAAATAATTGTCAAGGTTAGAGGATCCACTAATGGTATTTCAAACAAGTATAGTATAAACTCTTTTTATTACTCAACTAAAAACCACACACAAAGGAGGTTCCAATCGGATTATAAATTGTTAACATGATTATATTAGTTATCTTATTCGAATAATGTTAATACTTGTAAATGTTGTCAGGTATTCATGATTATAACTTATGTTAACAAAAAATCAAGTTCCTTTCATAGCACAGGTGTCGGTTATACCATACAGTTGGGCTATGAAAGTGCAAAGTATTTGTTGTACCAAGGGTTATACAATATAAATCTAGATTAACCATTTAACAAGCAAAATATTAAAAGTGAACAAGATAACAAATACAAAACATGTTAGTATCAAACATTAAAGTCCATGTTGAGTTTATACTATACTTATTCTTACACCATTAGTGTAACCTTTTCACATTGACATAATAAATTTAGCTAAACATAATGAAAGAGAGAAATATAAATAAACAAGATAAGAACATTAATAAGATATAAGTTAACTAAGTAAATGAAAGGAAATGAAAAGGCATAAACAAGAGATTAATATAAACAAAACTTAAGCATTACAAAAATATAAAGAGAGAGCAAGAACATGATCTTGATCTGAAAACCAAGATGCCTAAATGCATGGCAAATGCCTCCTTTTATAGGCTAAAATTTAGAACTAGATTTGATGACTAATTGTTGAGTGGATGACCACATCTTAACTTGGTGACAGTCTTTATCTTCTTATCCGAACAAAACATCATTGCTAACATTATAATTTGAACAGATTGTCCTATGAAATCTAGGAAATTGTATCAGCTTTCCAATCAAAAAAGAATCGGTGCATTTGGACTTCTAGAACTCGAGATATGGGCTGAACACTGAACAATGTCTAAGCTGCAGGACAGATTTCAACTTTTCTGTTGTTGCTAAGATTTGGACTTCCAAACAGTAGAATTGAGTGAATATTTTAGGCCTATGTCTTAGCTTTCTAGCCATATAAACCAAATTAAAATCCAAGGTCAACAACTTCAGATATAACCCAATGACTGAACAGTCTTCCAGTTTAGACTGAACTAACATCTCTTTTCTAAGCTTCGCCCTCTTTTTGTCTTCTCAATTTTAGTAGTTGAACTGATCAATCAATCCTTTGATTTATGTGATAGGCTTACATTTAAGATGAACATTTACCATAAATTAAAGGTATCTTATATTATTAGACATGTTATTATAAAACATGCTCAAGTTAAGGAGTTATTGATACTTCAAGTGCAAAATGATATAAAACCTTGATAAAATGCACTTTTAAGTACTAATCACAATTCATATATGTGTGTTAATCTCGATAAGGAACATTCTTTTTTCTTAAAATTTCTTGGACAATTTTAGCTTAATACTCATGTATCACACATTAATTATGTACGTAAATTAAAAATTGGATTGTTAATTTGTTTGAGTTTCAGTAACAAATAACTAACTAATAGCATATTTTGTAAAAGAAATGAAGTTGTGAGAGTATTTTATTTAAATAAAATAACATGAAAATTTTATTTAAGATTTGACCGGATCATATATTAATGCTGATAATTTTAATATAATATCTAGCTCAATTTGGTTGTAATCGAGCCATGTGATACTTGACATTTACTCCCACATTACCAAAATATGGAGATTTATCTACGCAAAAAGATGTAAATCAGGCTACAGATCGGCTAGCTAGAGCTAGTAGACTCTTTGTCCAATTAACCCCCAAAGAGCTTAATAACATTTTTGTTTATGATTAACTAGTTCAATGATCGTGGTCCAATTAAAAAACACCAATGCTCATAATGATTTAAATTGGGTTTGTGATGGGCATAGTTGAAATTTACATTACCCAATAGTTTGGGCCAAAACTTTAACAAGGCTTCTTAGCCTCTTCGTATTAGGTTGCAATGCTATTTCTTTTATGAATTCAAATTCCAATTTTTTTTTTTGAAAAAAACTACATTATATTTGTGCCCAGTCACATATCCACATTTGCAAATGTATTGCAGGGTAGAGCACCATTAATTTTAAAGTTATTAAAATCGGCCCTATGCTTGAGTAATGAGTTGGATGATTAACTCATGTTTATTTAAAACAATGTTATTTTAGTTTTTTTAAAAAAATTCAAAATGATGTCTTTTTGTAAAATAGTCAAATAGAATTTTGATCGGGTCCCGAGAAAACTTTAGGTTGATTTTTTTACACTTGACTTAGGTCAATGGACTAGGGTCAGTTAGGCCCAGGTTTCCCTGTCAGGCTAAGTCGAGTTTAATAATTATAATTGGTTTTCTTTAACTAATTAATTATGGCACCATAATAATGATATCAAAAGACATGGTGGTCATTTTTCATTCAGCTGGTTATATTGGGTTACACGATATTTAAATTAAAAACTTGTCTAGTTATTGATAAGAGATAAAATTTAGGATCAATTATAGAAATCATTGAATTAGACTTATGAAGTATATAGAGTCTAACAAGACTACCCCTAGACTGACTGCATATTCTCTTGAACTAAAATTCAATCCCCTATTAGAGGGCTAACCACACGTTATTTTAGACTAACCATGTATCACTCTTGGGGATTACCTATAAGTGCCTCGATCTTATATCGACCAAACATGTCTTGAACGCATGTGTTTTTAGAGGTTTTATCTCCACAATGATGAACCTGATTAGCTATAATGTACTTATAAACTTAAGAGAGCATATATAGAATGTGCGTAACATTCTAAAGTTGATCGTGCAAGATACACACTTTATGTGTAATATTGTTCCTACCATGATCCGAGGGTTAGTCTGGATATGATATCATAACTTCAATCCGGGATCAATTCTTGGTTTCAATAATCTTTATGTAAAACTTATAACTTAATTTAGCATAAGTATCTTGACCAAGAATACCTTAATTTAGTTTTTGTCATCACTCATATGGAGAGTAAGGAAATTGGGGTCTACCAAAAGAGATTCAATAAAGAGATGTTGAAGGTAAAGGACTTTCTAGAACTATTTTCCACTAAAGCTTTGATAAATAGGATCCATAGCCTAACTTTATGGAGAGAGTTATACACTTGCTTTGATAGGGACCCACATGAAAGTGAAACAAATCATGAAAACCATATATGGGTAGAAGAAACAATAACATTACCTTCATAAGATTATCCTTGTGTATTATTCCCTATTAGTTTTTCTCCACATATATTATCTATAAAAATTTCTTCAAATATGTTCACCATGAAATATTCCTTATACAATGTTCTCCATAAGACTATTTTCATTTAATACTCTTTATGAAATTCTCTTTACATGGCTCTTCGTTAGTTGTTCAAATAAGACATTCTCTAACCTAGGTACAAGAAAAAAAATTATTGGGTACAAAACATTCTCCATTCTAGGTACAAGAAACAATTTTACTATGATATAAGAACATTCTCCAATCTGAGTATAAATCCATAACTTTGCTAAAGTAAAAAGACATTCTCTAACTTGGAAACAAGGCAAAATTTTGCCTCAAGTACAAAGGAATTCTTCCTCTAGTCTAGGAACCCACCTTGCCCAAGTCTAAAGGTTTAAATCCTCTTCGGGTACTAGGGACTACCTATAAAAGCACCTATTTTTCCTAAAATTCAAGACAATCTCCCTCTGGTCATGGTAAACAACCTTGTCCAGCCTCTATCTTTGACAAAGTCTTATTTATGGTTATGCGACCCCTTGAAGGTATCTAATCCCATGTCTCCTTTTTAACAGGATTAAGCCATATATCCCCTCTTAAAAAGACTTGGATGCGCCAGTCTTTTAATGGGACTTGATCATACATATTCTTTGCATTCCATTTTATCCTAAAAGAAATACATTTTAATAAAGGTTTTTCACGACCTCATTATGATGTGTAAAGATAACACTCATCCATAACTATATGGTAACTCCATCACAAAGTATAAAGGAACCACACCATTTAGTATAAAAAGGGTTTTACAATAAGATTTTAAAGTCATCCTGGATATCTCCTTAACAATTTTAAGAAGCACCTTAGCTCATCAAACAACATGGCTAAATAGTTTAAACCTGATAAATCACATCTTCAAATCTCTAGTTTACTTAAATTACATCTAAGAAAATTATTTAGTCTTAAACTAAGTAAACCTCACTTTAACAAAGAAGGGAAACTAATGATGGGTGATATTGCATTCGGGAAGGGAACCATAGCAGCTGATAAAGGTTGCTGGTTGAGCCAGAGAAGAATTGAAAGAATGTTAGGCAAGCACTAAAGCTACTAGAGCGGCTACCTTAGCCCATGAAGGAATTAGAATCTTGCTACTTCCCTTAACTTTTCTAGAGCAGGAGAGAGTGAATCTACAAGCAGGGAATCAAAAATGTAAATGAATAGGCATCGCACAAGAGCATAACATGGTAAAATAAGAAATCGAAAGATTTCGTTGAAATTATTTGTTTGGAAATTTCTCGAATTCGAGATCTTTTAAAAAAAACACTAAATTGGACTTGGGATGTCTACAAATCAATAAGATAATTCTCCTAGACCAGTCATGCCTCCTTTTGGATAGAGGTTATACCCTTAGACATGCTTAAACTCTCGAATCCAACTGCTACACCCGGATACACCATCATTGGGTAACATCTGAACTACTTCATCTACCTTTCGTATAGTTGATACCAAGCATTAAAGAATCATACATAGTGGGTCTATAAAATGGCATTATGGCATGCTTATACCTAGTGGATGATCATCATGATTTCATGCTTTCTACTTAACTATGAACTACTAAGCATTATGGGTTAATATCCTAAATTATGATCTGTTAGATAGGTGAAAAAGTGTTTTCCTCTCTCTACCCTAATCTAATTGCAAGTTGGTATGGCTCATGGCTATATAAATGTCTATAAGTTATCAAACAAACAATTCTAACCTAAGAGCTCACTTTTTCTTCATCTTCAACATTTAAGCATCTTTTTCCTTATACCTTCTCTTCAAACACGCACAATACAACCTCTAAGACTTTATTTTTCTTACAATTTTGCTAACTTATACACTAGATTGTTTCTTAAACCCAACTAAGGTTTATTTTATAGGTGTTCGTGAAATCCAAGTCCAGCAGTTTCAATCTCATAACCCTTATACCTTGAAGAGACCTTGATCTTATAGGGTTTTTCATAAGCCTTATCAATTATTAACTTGATTCATTAATTTGATCATTGAGTCATCAATGCAACCATTGAGTTAATGGGTGAACCTTGAAAAATACACACATAATGTGTGATAGTACATTGTTCCAAAGGGCGATTATTGATGCCATGTGCCATTTCATTTTGTAGATCCTAGGCTTTTTTAGTCACTTGTTTCTCTTTTCTCTTTTGTCTTTTGCTCTCCTTTTAATACTTTGCAGCAGATTTAAGCCTCTTAAAGCATCTTTAAGGGATGTGCTAAATTGAAAGCAATAATAATAATAATAATAATAATTTGGCTTTTCAATGCTTGTTTTACATGCTCCAAGGGGAATACTAAATAAAATACCAAAATACCATTTCTCTTTACAAAAATGTTATTCCTACATATCTTGCAAAAATATCATAACCTTACAAAACATTATTCATTGCAATAGTGTTTTCTTCTTCACAATTTTTTTTCTTTGATTTTTTTTTAAATCCATGTTTTTTCAGTTTGCTTTCAATAAGATTTTTTTGTCTCATGAACTATGTCACGGGTTTGACGAGTTCACTCGGATTAACTTTAGTTATTTTTTTTTTCCTTTTTTATTGAATTTTTTTTCAATTAATATTGAGTTGATTGAGAATCATCTGGGTTATTTTTATACTCTCCAAGTCAACCAGGTCATATTAGATTTTTAAAATAATTGTATATCAAATATATTAAAATATAATTGGCTTTTCTAAAAGGTTATTTACCATTGGAGTGCATATATATATATATATATATATATATATATAAACTTTATTTGTACTATTTTAAAAAACCATGGTATCTATTTAGTTTTTCTAAATAACTTCTCCTTGAGATGGCTTACTGAGTTTCTTTCATTGATAAAAGCAATTCAGTTTTATATAAAAAAAAAATGAAAGAAAGAATTAGTTTTGGCTCTTAATTTTTACTCCCTGTTAAATCAAAATTCGGCTAGTCTTTTACTTTTGG